>MDTB01004557.1_pt1 | contig 57871 bp, 55 predicted proteins | sample 811161 | NCBI WGS metagenome assembly MDTB01 (sample SAMN05326650, study PRJNA326480) | marine metagenome | isolation source: seawater | place: Mediterranean Sea | collected 2009 | reverse complement strand
TCCACTTTGCACCACTTTTATTTAAATGTTCCAATAATTGTTCCAGGTCAGTTACTGAATAATTTTCAATGTACCTATTTTTCGATGCAAAGTAAGGAGGGTCTAAGAACACGAAGTGTCTCTTTCCAACATCTTGCACGGCATCAATAGCATTTGCCGATAAAAAATGTACTGAGTTTATTGCCTGGGAAACTTTTATAACACATTTCTCGAACGCCTCTGGTTTCTGTCCAAGTCTACCATGGTGAAAAGAGTTATTAAAGTTTCCACTTTTAGAAAACCTAATAACCCCATTTAAACACGTTTTAGATAAAAATAACAAAAGCATAGGGTTTTGAGTCCGATTAAATTCATCACGACAGTTGTAGAATAATTTCGGATAGTTCTTTCCTTTGTCTTTTTCAATATCAAGTGCTTCAACTTCTTGCTTTAATTTATTCCATAACGTTCGATATTGCTCGATTACAATTTCTGGTTTATCGCGCAATAACACCCATAGACTTATCAACGGTTGATACAAATCTGAACCCGTAAATCTTTTAAATCTTGTGACGTTACTAAGAAGTAGCGCTCCACCGCCTAAAAATGGTTCTATGTAGTTTTCGCAATTATTAGGTATCAGCGGATTGATATCATTAGCGATTAACCATTTTGAACCAGTCCATTTAAAACATTGCAATTCACGTTGAAGCGTCATCTACCTTAATTCCATACACGTCAGAAATTCTATGTTTTAGATGTTTTACTGCACCTTTGTCGTTTTCTACAGATAAAGAATTTCGTTCCGTTTCAATTGCAGCACAAGCATCTGAACCTGAACCAGCAAAGAGCGAAAGGACTCTATCTTTTGGTTTTGTAGATAATTGGATCATTTTTTTCAAAATTTTCAGTGGTTTTTGTGCCGGGTAACTACCAAGGGTCAGTTCATGCCTTTTTTTATTATTTGGAGTTGACCAAACAGTCCTCATTTGCTTACCCTGTATCTTCAAAGCATCTTCATTTGGTCCAACACTTTTTGCATAATCAACATCAAAAAAATATTTTCTACTTTTTTCGTTACCTTTGTGTGCCCACAAAATAGTTTCATGCGATGCTGTTAATCTACGGTTCGCTAAGTTTGGAAATGCGTTACTTTTATACCAGATCACCTCATTGATAATTTCAATTTCTAATAATCGCATACAAATATTAACAGTTCCGATATTATGATAGGTGCCGAATATCCAGATTGAACCACTTGGTTTAACCACTCTTTTAACTTCGGCGAGATAGTCCAAGGTAAATTTTAGATAAGATGAGAAATCAAGTTTATCCCAATGCTCACCAAAAATTTTCCAAGCACCTCCCATGGTTTCTAATCCATGATTGCCGGGAAGTTTGGTTTCCTGATTTATAATTATGTTATAGGGTGGATCAGCAATAACTAAATCAAAGGTATCAGCATTAAATGATTTTAAAGTTTCTTGAACATCACCACAAATAAAAGAGTGTGATGTATTCAAAGAAGAGTACAGTAAGTCAGACATTTTTCTTGCTCGAGGGATATTCCTATTTTTTTAAAGTATGTTTTCATTACGTTTCACACTACATAATTTGGATGTCAGAAATGGTAAAGGTAAATACCATATAGTGGGTGGAAATACCGTTGAAATGGTCGCTCGACAGTAGATTTCTGTACCGTCTCTACGATCTAATAAATTTAGTGGATTTGTGACATTTTTTTTTTATAACGGTTGAACCCTTAAATCTTCTTCAATCGATATGATCTGAGTACGAGAATTATACCGATCCATTCTTCGATCATATTTCTTAAAACTCATCCAAACCAATATAGGATAAAACTTCAAATCCTTTGGAGTTCTGATCCCACTATAATTCATAAAGTCCAATATTTGTTTAGTGAACAAACCCTTTGAGCTGAGATGATCCATTAGTTATGAACGATACAATCTATGAGAAGGGATATTCTTTACTCCCAATCAGTTAGTTTCGACTAATACATTGAATCGAGTAAAGAAAAGATGTTCACCATATGTTGTTCTAAATCTATTCCACAGTCACGGATTTAGCCAAGTTTCGCGGTTGATCCACATCGGTACCTTTCGCGAGGGCAGTAAAGTAAGCAAGCATTTGCGCAGGGATGGCATAAACAATCGGATTTATGACTTCAGGACAGCCGGGCATTTCAATCGATTGCCATAGCTGTTTTTCATCAGCTGCGCTGAGTCCCTCTTTGTCGGTCACCATAAGTATGCGACCATTACGGGCTAATACCTCTTGCATGTTTGAAAGCGTTTTGTCGAAAAGACTATCTTTAGGTGCGATAACCACCACTGGCACTTTTTTATCAATCAGCGCGATGGGCCCATGCTTAAGTTCTCCTGCGGCATAAGCTTCAGCGTGAATATAGCTAATTTCTTTGAGTTTGAGGGCGCCCTCCAGCGCTAAAGGAAACATCAACCCCCGGCCCAAGAACAGTACATCTGAAGCTTGAGATAGAGAATTTGCCGCATTACGTATTTTTTGATGTTGAGCCAACGCGCGGCTAACTAGAGATGGGATACTCTTCATGGCATCGATGAAACTCCTGGTTTCATCTGGCCCTACAGTGTTACGGATACAGCCTGCATGAACAACGATTGCAAGCAAAACCGTCAATTGGCAGGTAAAAGCTTTGGTAGACGCCACACCAATTTCTATACCCGCGTAAATTGGGAAATTTAGATCCGCTTCCCGTGCTATCGAGCTTTCTGAAACATTTGTCACAGCCCAGATTGCTTTAGTTTTTCCCCGACAATATCGGAGTGCTGCCAGGGTATCTGCCGTTTCTCCAGATTGGCTTACAAAAATTGCTAGTGTTGATTTTTCAATCGGAGGCTCACGATAGCGGAACTCTGAAGCTATATCAACCTCAACCGGGATGCGGGCAATTTTTTCGAACCAGTATTTTGCGGTCAAACAGGCATAGAATGCTGTGCCGCAAGCTATCAAGATCACCCGACGTACGCTGCTGAAATCTAGACCCGTATCGCCCAATTCAATTGAACCATTAGGATTAATATAGTGTTTAAGGGTATCTGCAAGAACTCTTGGTTGTTGGTGAATTTCTTTTTCCATGAAATGTCTATAGCCTTCTTTTTCACAACGTCTAGCATCGCTTTTCATGGAGTGTATTTCTCGATTTACAGAGTGCCCTTTTGCATTTTCTATCAATGCGTTTTCGCGCGTTATCAGCGCTAAATCCCCATCTTCCATGTAGCAGATGCGATCTGTTAGAGGGTAAAGTGCAATCGCGTCTGAGCCCACAAACATTTCCCCATCGCCATAGCCAATAGCAAGAGGGGAGCCTTTTCGCGTTGCTATCATAAGATTATCTTCAGCCTCAAAAATGAAGCATAATGCGAAAGCACCTTTGATTTTAGCAAGACAATTTCGAACAGCATTCAAGGGAGAGTTGCCTTTTGAAAGCTCATATTCGGTTAACATTGCAACCGTTTCGGTATCTGTTTCTGTGTGTGACGCATGGCCGTTATCCAAAAGTTCAGCACGCAATGCCTTATAATTTTCGATTATACCGTTGTGGACAACGGATACTCGTCCCACCCTGTGAGGGTGAGCGTTGACAAGACTGGGACGGCCGTGGGTCGCCCAACGGGTGTGTCCAATACCGGACTTTCCGATCAGTGGTTGATGTGCAAGCAAGTCACTTAACTCGATAAGCTTTCCCACAGCACGTCGCCGCTCCATTTTTCCTTCATTTATTGTTGCAATGCCAGCGCTGTCGTAGCCGCGGTATTCCAGTCGCTTTAAGGCATCGATGAGCAATGGGGCTACTTCATTTTTGCTCAATACTCCTACAATCCCGCACATGATCTTATCCAATATCTTTTTTTTGCTTGCGCTGCTTGAATATTTTCATCAATTTTCGTCCTAGCCGAGGTTTGTTCTCCTGGGTCCCGCGGCCGAGCGCAAGTGCTTCTTCTGGGACATCCTTAGTAATAACTGACCCACTGGCAGTCATAGCATCTTTACCAATTGTAATCGGTGCGACCATCATAGTATTAGAACCAATGAAAGCACCATCACCAATCTTTGTGTGATGTTTCATCACACCATCGTAATTGCATGTGATAGAGCCCGCGCCTATATTTGCGCTTTTTCCAACTTTGGCGTCTCCAAGATAACTCAGGTGGTTTATTTTTGACTTATCTCCGATGATGGCATTTTTTACTTCGACAAAATTACCAACAGTTGCGTGTTCGCCAATTTCTGAGCCTGGTCTCAATCTTGCAAAGGGGCCTACGACAGCTCCCTTTGAGATATGTGTGCCCTCTAAATGGCTGAAGGGCTTTATGTTAGCGCCACTTTCAATTGTCACATTGGGGCCAAAGACAACATTTTGCTCGACAATGGCGTCTGGTCCTATATCGGTGTCTAAAGCAAAGAATACTGTATTTGGGGCAAGGAGTGTAACGCCATTTTCGATATGGTCTTGACGAGCCTTTTTTTGAAATTCGGCTTCAGCCAGCGCAAGGTCCCGGCGCGAATTGACACCAAGTGTTTCCGTTTCGGAACACCGAACAACCATAGCTGATTTTCTTTGCGCATTGGCTAGCTCAATGCAGTCTGTCAGGTAATATTCGCCGGCAGCATTTTCATTTTTTATCTGTCCAATTAGAGAGATTATCAGTGAGGCTGGTCCAGCCATGACTCCGCTATTACATAAGGTAACTTCACGTTCAGCCTCGCTCGCATCCTTGAACTCCACGATTTTTCTAATATGTCTGCCATTGGCGATTATTCGGCCATAGCGGCCAGGGTCCTTTGAATCAAATCCTAGAACTACTAAATCAGCTGTTTTCCTAGCTTCTTTTATAGAATTAATAGTTTCTGGTTTAATAAATGGCGTATCAGCATAAAGGACAAGTATATCGCCATTAAACCCGTTGAGTATTTCTTTGGCCTGACTGACGGCGTGTGCTGTGCCAAGTTGCTCTTTTTGCTCAACAATAATAACGGCATCATCAATATCGCGTGCTAAATCGGCAACCATCTTAGCTTCATGACCAACAACAACAATCGTTTTCGCCGGTTCCAAAGTTGATGCAGAAAGCATTACATGTTCCAAAAGTGTAGCATGTCCAATTTTATGTAATGCTTTGGGTAGGTCAGAGAGCATTCTTGTTCCTTTACCTGCAGCAAGAATGACGATTGCAATGCTCATATGATTTAACCTCAAGTGGCGCCTCAGTTGATTTAAACGGACGTCTTTCTAGGTACAAGTGATGTATGCTCAACTTTATTGCACATTGTAACCTATCATGCCAGAAACAAACAAAGAGGCGCTAATGAAAACAATTATTTTCGATTTGGATGGAACGCTGGTAAATACAAGTGGTGATTTGATTGCGGCTGCCAATTTTTGTTTCATTGATATGGGATATGGGGCGCTACTCGATCCGGAACGAGATGCACCCACTGCTTTGCGAGGTGGTCGTGCTATGCTAAGCCTTGGCCTGTCCAGAGTGGACGATTTAGATCAAGCAGTAATAGATCGCTATTATCCGCGGCTTCTCGAAGCGTACGACCAATCGATCGCAAAGCATAGTTACCTGTTTCCATCGGTTCGGCAAGTCATTCAACAACTTAATAATGCTGGATTTCTTTTGGGCATTTGTACTAATAAGCCAGAGGCATTAGCAGAAAAACTAATGCATGCGCTTAAATTCCGTGACCCATTTTTGTCATTGATTGGTGCGGATACTGTATCCTCGCGAAAGCCTAATCCAATGCCATTTTTTGAGGCCGTTTATAGAGTGGGTGGAATCCCTGAAAGATCATGTCTTGTTGGCGACTCCGTCACTGATTTCGATACTGCATGCGCAGCAGGTGTACCCAGCATTCTTGTCGATTTTGGATTCGCTACTCAGGATTTAGCGATGCTTCAACCGGTTTCATTAATCACTCATTTCGACCAGCTTGAAGCAACACTTAATAAACTTCAATTATAAGGTGGTTCCCTTGCGGCATATTAATAAGCTTATGCCTTGTTAATTGTTGTGGCGCATTCTTGTCCTGGCTTTTGAGATAAATGTTCAGCATTTATTTGGCTAGATCCTAATAGCTGCTTATTGATCTGCAAAATATTATTGTCGCAAATTGATCGTAAGAAACTCTTCTTCAAAGGTAATAGGTCAATTCTCGCGAATGTTTTGCGTCGAGGTCTTGAACCACTTCCTTTATACTTTCTGCCTGCAAAGTTCCCAAAACCGGATTGGCAAGAGTGTGAAAATTTTCTATCAGTTCTGCTGCAGAAGGGGGATTCTTTGCATCCCATCTGGGCTCAGTCCAATCACCGATCTATACTGTTCCATCAATCAATGTGATTTTGACTTTTGCAAGCCGTTGTATAGGAAAATTTATGTTTGCGTCCTCACTTTCTTGCATAATCAGGCATTTTGACAGTCTAATGGCGTTATGGTCATTCAATGCATACTCCGAGATATCTTGCACTGTAATATCGCCACGAGCCAAGGCGACTACAACTGGGAAAGAGGTGGAATACTGTGCTTGCTCTGTTGTTTTGGGGCAATCTGTGGCGAGCTGGACTGCTTCATGAAATGTCTCTACTTCAATCTTGGCGATCTCGTCAGTTACAAAATCATTAGTCCGCATTAGATTCCGTGCTCCCTCGATTGGAGCCTGCGCCCACCTACATACAGGATATGGTTTGTAGGATTGTTCGTTCATATACCAGCGTTGGCCCAAATCGGACCAATAAATGTCAGCATCTTCCACTGTAAGAGCGGGGACGCTGGTAAAGCCTTTCTCTGCGAGCTTTGCCGCTGAAAAGCCTGTCATAGCGCCCCAACCAGACCCATCTTTCAACATTGTAGAGTGATCAATGCAGCGCATCATCTGGCTGCGTGGCGCGTGGTACTATGCTATTCCGAGAGCATGGCGCGTCTCTTCAGCTGTGAGTTTCATTAAACGCGCGCAGGCTGCTGCTGCTGTAACTGCTCCCCAGCTGCCAGAAGTGTGGTAATCAGGTACTGTGCCATGTTGCGCCATCGCCACTCAGGCACCAAACTCATAGCCCATTAGCAGTGTGGCCGGGAATTCCTTGCCAGAGGCCTCCTGTTCCAAAGCAATCGCTAAAACTGCTGGAAATAAGAGACATCCGATTTGTCCTTTGGCTGGATTAAATCCATCATGTGCGTCAATACTGTCGATCGTCATGCCGGCGGCTAGTGCTACTCCCTGTGCGCTAGCTTTATGAGGACAAAATAGCATTGGCAGCTGACCTGCGAATCCTTCAGTCACATGATTACAAATAATTGCTGAAAGCTTTGTTCTTCTACCAACTGATGCCACGCCAATAAGATCTAGAAGACTCAATTTACATTTTTCAATGGCTGAACTTGGAGCATCATTTAGCTGAAAGTTATGAATAAAGTCCAAGGCGATCATTAAAGAGTCCTTTTCTTGAAATTTTTCTACTACAAGATGCAATTTCTTGCTTAAACATGCAAATTCCGTCTATTTTGCGCCGGAACTGAGCCACAAATTTCTATTTATACCGTTGACCAGTAACCAACTCTGGCCCATGAAGAAGAACATGGTTAATAGGTTTGAAGGCAGTTTTACCCAACAGGAAGCGATCTCCGAGGAAGCGATCGAAGCCGCAGTGCGTGTTCTTCGCAGTGGACGGCTGCATCGTTACAATCTAGTCGAGGGCGAAGTTGGGGAAGTGGCACTTCTTGAGCAGGAATTCGCGGCGTTTGTAGGTGCACGTTATTGCCTAGCGGTGGCTTCTGGTGGGTACGCGCTGGCTATAGCGTTGAGGGCTCTTGGGGTTGGATGTGGCGATAAAGTTCTCACAAACAGTTTCACACTAGCGCCGGTTCCAGGATCCATTGCTGCGGTGGGAGCGATACCGATATATGTGGATGTGACCGAAGATTTGGTAATTGATCTGGGCGACCTAACATCCAAAGCAAGTGAAGCAAATGTCCTTTTGCTAAGCCACATGAGGGGACATATTTGTGATATGGATGCGCTTATGGAAATTTGCAAAGTTCATCAAATTATAGTGATTGAGGATTGCGCGCATACAATGGGAGCCAAGTGGAATGATACTTGGTCCGGCCGATTTGGCGAATTTGGTTGCTATTCAACACAGACGTATAAGCACATCAATTCGGGAGAGGGTGGTTTTTTGGTAACAGATGATGCAGAAGCAATGGCTAAAGCAATTATGCTTTCAGGTTCTTACATGCTTTATGAGCGTCATTCGGCAGGGCCGCCAATACACGTCTTTGAGGACGTTAAATACCTAATGCCAAATATTTCAGGCAGAATGGATCATCTGCGCGCCGCTATTTTGCGTCCACAGTTGAAAACCCTTGAGGCGCAGTCTAGGGCCTGGAATAGTAGATACCGAGAAATTGCACATGGTTTAAGCGGTACACCTGGATTGCAGCTTATCAACCGTCCTGAAAAAGAGTATTTTGTTGGATCTTCCATTCAGTTTTTACTTAAAGAATGGTCAAGTGAAGCTTTAACTGAGTTGATAAAACGCTGTTCAGAACGTGGTGTTGAATTGAAATGGTTTGGTGCGAAACAGCCAATCGGTTTTACTTCCACCTACACTAGTTGGAAATATGCTGAGCATGATCCTATGCCAAAAAGTGATAAAATCCTTGCAGGCCTTATGGACATGCGCATCCCGCTGACCTTTTCACTTGAAGATTGTGCTAAAATTGCATCGATTATCCGATCTGAAGTTAGTGGTATTTGGAAGGCTTTCTAATATGGCTAAATTAATTTTACTTGACCGGAGAATATTTTTAATTAAATTAATGAACAGTCGTTCAATAAATGGATTCTGCTGATGTTTATGGCTTCTATGTCCTTTGATTTGGGTGAGGATGTGAACAATCTTCGGGAAGGTGTGCATCGCTGGGCGCAAGATAAGGTGAAGCCGATAGCCGGCAGCATAGATAAATCTGATAAGTTTCCGGCCCATCTATGGATAGAAATGGGCGATCTTGGCTTGCTAGGTATGACAGTGCCAGAAGAATATGGCGGGACCAACATGAGTTATCTAGCTCATACTGTGGCAATAGAAGAAATCGCTCGGGCAAGTGCCTCGGTCAGCTTGTCCTATGGAGCGCATTCAAATCTATGTGTTAACCAAATCAAATTGAATGGGACTGAGGATCAAAAACAAAAGTATTTGCCTGCATTGTGTAGCGGAAACAAGGTGGGTGCCTTGGCGATGTCAGAGCCAGGCGCTGGATCTGATGTAGTGTCGATGAAGCTAAGCGCGGAAAAGCGGAATGGATACTATAGGCTAAATGGCAACAAATATTGGATTACAAATGGCCCGGATGCGGATACGCTGGTCGTTTATGCAAAGACGGATCCAATTAGAGGATCCAAAGGGATCACTGCTTTTATTATTGAAAAATCAATGACGGGTTTTTCGGCATCACCGCACTTTGATAAACTTGGAATGCGTGGATCCAATACAGCAGAATTGATGTTCGAAGATGTCGAAGTTCCTTTTGAAAATGTGCTTGGAGAAGCGGGTAGAGGTGTTCAGGTGCTGATGTCAGGTCTTGATTATGAACGTGTCGTTTTATCTGGGATTGGTGCAGGTATTATGGCCGCCTGCATGGATGAAATCATGCCTTATATGGTTGAACGTAAACAATTTGGAAAAAGCATTGGAGATTTCCAACTTATGCAAGGTAAGATCACCGATATGTACACCTCTATGAACTCATCCCGCTCATATGTTTATGAAGTAGCTAAAGCTTGTGACCGGGGTGAAGTCACGAGGCAGGATGCGGCTGCTTGTGTACTTTATGCATCTGAGCAGGCTATGAAAGTCGCTCATCAGGCGGTTCAGGCAATGGGTGGGGCAGGATTTTTGGCTGACGCACCAGTCGCACGTATTTTTCGTGATGCAAAGCTCATGGAAATTGGCGCGGGAACATCCGAAATTCGCCGTATGCTTGCAGGCCGCGAGCTGATGGCCTCAATGCGATGATGCCGAACATTCATGTACGTGAACAAATTCAAAAAAGGTTTAGTTACTTGGGGGTAAGGCTGCATACAGGCCCAGCCCCGGTTATATTGATTATCTTAATTATACTTTTCTGTCTGCTGGTTTTTCGTCTTGGTGTAAAGTCGGGCTCTCTTAGCGAAAGTGATATCATCAATCATTACAGCAATCTGTATTTGGAAGACGAGCGTGGCGAGGGAAGGGATGCGTCAATGACCGATTGTTATGCTTTGGCATTGGGCGGTCTTTTTGAGCGTCTTGAAGTGATCTGTGAACCTTCCAGCGCTCCCCCTTATCATTACGTAATAAGTTATTGGGGCCAACTGCTGAGAGTAGAACGCAGATTTGAGCGTCAACTAGAGCGGAGCATCTGAAGGAATACAACATGAAACTAAGCTCAAATATTGGTTCCGGGTCAGAAGAATTTTCAAACAATCGAAAACTACACCTTGAGGCCCTCGCCGTGGTGGGGGAAGCGGCTGCATTAGCGGCGGAGGGCGGCGGTCAAAAGTCCCGCGACCGGCATGTTTCACGAGGAAAATTGTTGCCGCGAGAACGCGTTGCTAACTTGCTTGATCATGGAAGTCATTTTTTGGAGATAGGTGCAACTGCAGCGCATGGAATGTATAATGGTGCTGCCCCTTGTGCAGGTGCAATTGCAGGGATTGGCCTCGTTAACGGTCTGGAGTGTATGATTTTCTGTAATGATGCTACTGTGAAAGGTGGTACGTACTATCCCATGACTGCAAAAAAACATTTGCGGGCCCAAGAAATCGCCGGAGAATGTCACCTACCTTGCATCTACCTTGTTGACAGTGGCGGTGGAAACCTACCGCAACAGGCACAAGTCTTTGCTGATCGAGATCATTTTGGACGTATTTTCTACAACCAGGCGAATATGTCGGCGCAAGGAATTCCACAGATAGCAGTCGTTATGGGCTCCTGTACAGCAGGCGGTGCCTATGTCCCTGCAATGTCGGATGTAACTATCATTGTCAAAGAGCAAGGCACTATTTTCTTGGCAGGTCCCCCACTTTTGAAGGTGGCCACTGGTGAGGTCGTTAGCGCTGAATTACTTGGAGGCGCTGACGTTCACACACGCCTTTCGGGTGTTGCTGACTATCTTGCTGAAGACGATTCCCAAGCGCTAGCGCTAGCGCGCCGTGCGGTCAGAAATCTTAACATGACAAGAACTTTAAACGTGGCATGGCGAGCAGAAGAAGCACCTCTTTACGATGCAGAAGAAATTCTTGGGGTTGTTCCTACAGATTTGCGTAAGCCCTACGATATTCGTGAGCTCTTGGCACGTATCTTAGATGGATCGTGGTTTGATGAGTTCAAGCCCCGTTTCGGTGAAACTCTTGTAACCGGCTTTGGGTATTTAAAGGGTTGCCCCATAGGGATCGTTGCAAACAATGGGGTGCTTTTCAGTGAATCCGCTCAAAAAGGTGCGCATTTCATTGAACTTTGCAGTCAGCGTAAAATTCCATTGGTCTTTTTACAAAATATTACTGGCTTCATGGTTGGCCAGAAATATGAAAACGAAGGCATTGCACGTCACGGTGCAAAAATGGTAACGGCTGTGGCTACCACAGCTGTCCCAAAAATTACGATGATCGTTGGAGGCAGCTATGGAGCCGGTAATTATGGTATGGCTGGCCGCGCTTATCAACCGAGGTTTCTTTGGACATGGCCCAACAGTCGGATTGCAGTAATGGGCGGTCATCAGGCTGCTGGTGTTCTTGCCACAGTGAAGCGTGACAGTATTGAACGAGCGGGCGGCACTTGGGACCTAAAAGAGGAAGAGGAATTCAAACGTCCCACCGTTGAGATGTTCGAAAGGCAATCCCACCCTCTTTATGCCAGCGCTCGGCTTTGGGATGATGGCATTATTGATCCGCGGAAAACACGCAATGTTCTTTATCTTTCTTTGCGTGCAGCACTCAATGCTCCGATCGAAGAGACAAAGTTTGGCGTATTTAGAATGTAGAATCTACGAATTGTTTCTAGAGTCCAGAGAGAAATATCGAAATGTTTAAGAAAATCCTGATCGCTAATCGTGGTGAAATTGCCATTCGGATAGCTAAGACGGCACGGCGCATGGGGATATCGACAGTCGCGGTCTATTCGGATGCGGATAAGGATGCGTTGCATGTCGCAACTTCTGATGAGGCCTATTGTATTGGAGCATCTACACCTACTGAAAGCTATCTTAATATTGAAAGGGTGATTGATGCGGCAGTGAAAAGTGGGTCTGAAGCAGTGCATCCAGGGTATGGGTTTTTGTCCGAGAATCCCGATTTCCCAGAAGCGCTAGAGCGGACGGGTCTAGTCTTTATCGGGCCGTCTGCGGAATCCATTCGCGCGATGGGTTTAAAGAGTGCCGCTAAGCGCTTGATGACCAAAGCTAATGTCCCCGTTGTTCCAGGGTATCATGGTAGTGATCAAAGATTTATAACTCTGAAGGCAGAAGCCAATTCCATCGGGTATCCTCTTTTAATCAAGGCAGTGGCTGGTGGCGGGGGCAAAGGTATGCGGCTTGTGGAAGATCCAGAGAACTTTTCCGAGGCTCTTCACTATGCACAATCTGAGGCAACGAATGCCTTTGACAATTCGCATGTCCTTTTAGAAAAATACATCTCTGCTCCCCGTCATATTGAAGTTCAGGTTTTTGGTGATGGCGAAAAGACTATTCACCTGTTTGAGAGAGATTGTTCGTTGCAAAGGCGTTATCAGAAAGTCATTGAGGAGGCGCCAGCGCCAGGGATAACTGAGCCCATTCGGGCAGCCATTTGCGATGCTGCAATTAGAGCTGCAGAAGCGATTGATTATAAAGGAGCGGGCACAGTTGAATTTATAGCTGATGGCAGTAATGGCCTTAGACAAGATAAGTTTTGGTTCTTGGAAATGAATACTCGGCTTCAAGTCGAACATCCAGTAACTGAAGCTGTAACGGGAGTAGATATCGTAGAATGGCAGCTGCGCGTGTCTGCGGGCGAGAAACTTCCTTTGGAACAGGACGATTTACATTTGAATGGCCATGCAATTGAAGCACGTGTCTATGCCGAGGATGCGGCGAACGGTTTTCTTCCAGTTACGGGTCGACTGGATCATGTGCGTTTCGCGGACCGTAGCCGGAATGACTGCTCTGTACAATCTGGTGATCAAATCAACCCCTTTTACGATCCCATGATTGGAAAGGTCATCGTTCACGAGAAAAATCGGTCGGAAGCGCTCACTCAACTGAGTGCCGCGCTGCGCGAAACTGAACTAGCAGGTTCTAAAACTAACCTGAGTTTCCTTATAGATTTGGCCGAACATTCTGATTTTGCCAAGTTTGCAATTGATACAAATTGGATTGATAGAAATGTCAAACACTTAGTCCAAACGGCCAATCCATCGGTAAATGCACTTCTTTCGGCGGTTCTCGCTGCCGTTCATGTAGGTCGTATCAAGGGTGATTTATTGGGCTTTAACCTTTGGTCTCCTTTGAAACAAGCAGTCAAACTGCGATTTAATGATTACATTTCCAATCTCTCGGTAAGTTTTGATAGAAATACAGCATATATTAGTGACAAGAATAGCAGCTACATTGCGCAACAACGAAATGGCTTATGGTGGCATCGCGAACAACGGCTTCCTCTCGCAAAAGCCATAGGCTCTTCAGTTTGGGTATTTGAAGACGGCGGGATTATATTTGAACTGTGTGACCCCCTCTACAGAGAAGGCAAAACAATTGCTGATGCAGCGTCAGTTCTTGCGCCCATGCCCGGTCTTGTGACCCACGTAGCAGTAAAAAAGGGGCAGCGCTTGCAAAAAGGTGATAAAATTGTCGTTTTGGAAGCCATGAAAATGGAGCATGGTCTTGCGGCGCCAGGGACCTGCGAAGTAGAAGAAGTAAAGGTATCTGCCGGTGATCAGGTTGAAGCTGCAGCAGAACTCGTTCGCTTGAAAATTGTGGATGATGCAACTTAGTTTTGTTTTACTTTTGATGTAAAATTTTTACCAAATTTCTGACGTCCTAAACATATCGGATACCTAGAAAGTTGTTTTCAACAGGAAGAGTAAATTGTCGCAGCCTTGTTGACGCTGGGCGGTACCAAGAGTAAACGGGTCAAAGCCAACAATAATCGCCCAAGCGCGTTTAGAAAGGAGCCATCTGTGGATGAGATGCTTAGGGAGTACCTCCCTGTCCTTATCTTTCTAGCCCTTGCCATCGGTCTCGGTCTTATTCTTATGCTTTCGGCGTTCGTTTTGGCAATTCGCAATCCGGATCCAGAAAAAATATCCGCCTACGAATGTGGGTTTAATGCATTTGATGACGCACGCATGAAATTTGATGTGCGCTTTTACCTTGTTTCTATTTTATTCATTATATTTGATCTTGAAATTGCCTTCCTCTTTCCTTGGGCTGTTGCCTTTAAGGACCTCAGTGATGTTGGTTTCTGGTCGATGATGTTTTTCCTTCTCGTTTTGACAGTTGGGTTCGCCTATGAATGGAAAAAAGGGGCTCTGGAATGGGAGTGATGACTGGGGAAAACACGGTAAGCCCTAGTAGAGAGGCTGATGTTCAGAGCATAAACAAAGAGCTACAAGATAAAGGCTTTCTTGTCACATCAACAGAGGACATAATCAACTGGGCTCGAACGGGTAGCCTCCACTGGATGACGTTTGGATTGGCATGTTGCGCCGTAGAGATGATGCATACCGCAATGCCCCGTTATGACTTGGAGCGCTTTGGAACAGCGCCTCGAGCCTCCCCACGCCAGTCGGATCTAATGATAGTTGCCGGTACCCTAACAAATAAAATGGCTCCCGCCCTACGTAAAGTTTATGATCAAATGCCGGAACCGCGTTATGTTATTTCGATGGGCTCTTGTGCTAATGGCGGTGGTTATTATCACTACAGTTATTCCGTTGTTCGCGGTTGTGACAGGATTGTTCCGGTGGATGTCTATGTTCCAGGTTGCCCGCCAACCGCTGAAGCACTTCTGTACGGCATTCTTGCGCTTCAACGCCGTATTCGACGTACCGGAACAATAACAAGATGACTGAAAGACTAACAGAGTTAGCCGAGCACGTAGCGTTCCGTAGGGAAGACTGCGTTCTATCGTGGACGGTTGCTTTTGGTGAGCTAACGTTCGATGTTGCGCCTGCAAATTTTCAAGGTTTTGTGAAATTTCTTTACAGTGATGCAGCGTGTAAGTTTTCGACTTTAATAGATATAACTGCCGTAGATTACCCAGATCGTTCAAAGCGATTCGATGTGGTCTATCATTTGCTTAGCATGTATCAAAATAATAGGGCGCGGCTGCGAGTGTCCTTGAGAGAAGAGGATATCTTGGCCTCCATCGTTGAGGTGCATCCTTCCGCCAATTGGTTTGAACGGGAGGTTTTCGATATGTTTGGCATTTTGTTCAACGGGCATCCTGATCTCAGAAGGATTTTGACTGATTATGGATTTCGTGGCTACCCTCTCCGGAAAGATTTCCCAACTACTGGATATACCGAGCTACGTTATGATGAAGTAGAAAAGCGGGTTGTTTATGAGCCAGTTAACCTTGTGCAGGAGTATCGTCAGTTTGACTTTATGTCGCCATGGGAGGGTGCAGAATATGTACTTCCTAGCGATGGAAAGGAGGTCGATAAATGATGGACGGTTCTGTGAATTTTGAAGGCGCCTTGACGGGTGAGCAAAAGATTAGAAACTTTAACATTAATTTTGGCCCCCAGCATCCTGCAGCTCATGGTGTTTTACGTCTAGTTCTTGAACTTGACGGTGAAATTGTTGAGAGATGCGATCCTCACATTGGTCTTTTGCATCGCGGAACAGAAAAGCTGATGGAAAGCCGTACTTATCTTCAGAACCTACCATACTTCGACAGACTTGATTATGTAGCACCCATGAATCAAGAGCACGCATGGTGTCTTGCCATAGAAAAATTAACTGGAGTACAAGTACCGCGCCGTGCTTCGCTAATACGGGTTCTATTTTGCGAGATTGGTCGCGTTTTGAATCACCTTTTAAATGTCACTACCCAAGCTCTTGATGTTGGTGCGCTCACGCCACCGCTTTGGGGATTTGAAGAGCGGGAAAAACTGATGGTATTTTACGAAAGGGCTTGTGGCGCTCGCTTGCATGCGGCCTATTTTCGCCCGGGTGGAGTTCATCAAGATTTACCTGAAGACTTAATTAATGATATCGAATCTTGGGCTAATTCGTTTCCAACAGTTTTGGAAGACATAAACGGGCTATTGACTGAAAACAGAATTTTTAAACAGCGCAATGTTGATATTGCTATAGTAAGCGAAGAAGATATCCTCAAATATGGCTTCTCCGGTGTTATGGTTCGTGGTTCGGGACTTTCATGGGATTTACGCCGCGCTCAACCATATGAATGTTACGATGAATTCGAATTTCATGTACCTGTCGGTAAAAATGGGGATTGCTATGATCGTTATCTTTGTCGAATGGAAGAAATGCGCCAATCAGTTAGCATCATCCATCAGGCAATTTCCAAGCTTCGGGTTGAAAAAGGTGATATTTTGGCGCGGGGTAAGCTAACACCACCAAAGAGAGCAGATATGAAAACCTCGATGGAAGCTTTGATCCATCATTTCAAGCTGTATACTGAAGGTTTCCATGTGCCAGAAGGTGAGGTCTATGCATATGTGGAAGCCCCAAAGGGCGAGTTTGGCGTCTACCTTGTATCAGATGGGACGAATAAACCCTATCGTGCGAAAATTCGTGCACCTGGGTATCCACATCTTCAAGCAATGGATCACATTAGCAGGGGCCATCAACTCGCAGATGTTGCTGCGATAATTGGAACCTTAGACGTTGTTTTTGGGGAGATCGATCGTTGAGAATTATAGGGGCAATAGTTGAGTATGACTTAGTACTATTTGTTTTCAGTTTTACTGGGTTCGCCACCATGCTTCGTATGTTTGGCTGTCTTGGTATTATTCGCAAATTGATTTTTCGCAATTTCAATGTTTTAAGACATTTGTCAGCCGACAACTCATACTCAGGGATTTCTTTAAATTATTTTACTATCGGTGGGAGAACCTAGGTACATGTTGCGGCGGTTACACCATGATCAACCTGAAAGCTTCGCCTTTACTCCTGCCAATCAGGCTTGGGCTGAAGCACAGATAACAAAATATCCGGAGGATCGAGCTGCTAGCGCGATCATCCCTATACTTTGGAGAGCGCAAGAACAAGATGGTTGGCTGTCACGACCAGCAATAGAGTATGTGGCTAATATGCTTGGAATGGCCTATATCCGCGCTTTAGAAGTAGCTTCATTTTATTTCATGTTTCAGTTGGCGCCTGTTGGTAATGTAGCTCATATTCAGGTATGCGGCACGACCTCTTGCATGATTTGTGGGGCTGAAGATCTCATTTCTGTTTGTCGCGAAAAAATATCGCATAAACCGCATCAGTTATCTGAAGATGGAAGCCTCAGTTGGGAGGAGGTTGAGTGCCTTGGCGCATGCTCAAATGCCCCTATGGTACAAATTGGAAAAGATTACTACGAAGACCTGAGCGCCCGGCGCTTTGGAGAGATTATAGATGAGCTTGGGCTAGGTAAAACTCCTGTGCCCGGGCCGCAGAGTGGTCGTTTCGCTTCAGAGCCGGCTACGGGTCTTACAAGCCTTGAAGGATATATTTCGGATCGAGTTGAGAAGAATGCTGCGGTACAGCTTGCTATCTCGCATTGTGATACAGTCCGGAGAATTGATGGTACAGAATTTCCTCTTTTGACGCCTTGGCGTAGTAAAGTGAAAAAGCCATTGCCAAAAACTAAACACGATTCGCCTAGAAAAAGTAAAACGGCAAAGTAGGTTAATATGCTGAGGATAAATACAGAGCAAAATCAAATGGTACAAGGGCGAATAACCGCTCTTGTGATTGCCGGGTCAGTATCGCTTTGGTTGATCGCAAATTGGTTAGGCCCAAAGTTCGGTCTCAGCCTACGTTATGCCATTCTAGCTGATTTTATTGTTTTGGCGGCATTGTTTTGGGCATTGTTAAACTGCTTCTTTATCTGGCGCAAACGTCAGTCTAGCAAGGGATAAATACAATATGCTGAAAGATGAAGATCGGATATTTACCAATCTTTATGGGATGCATGATCGCACTCTAAATGGTGCTAAGGCCCGCGGGCATTGGGATGGTACCGCCAAATTGATTAAACGGGGTCGTGATTGGATTATCGATCAGATGAAAGCCTCTGGTCTGCGGGGACGTGGTGGCGCTGGTTTCCCAACTGGTCTTAAGTGGTCTTTCATGCCTAAAGAAAGCGATGGGCGCCCTGCCTACCTTGTCGTAAATGCTGATGAGTCAGAACCTGGAACATGCAAAGATCGTGAGATCATGCGCCATGATCCACATACTCTTATTGAGGGCTGCCTGATTGCTGGTTTCGCGATGAGTGCGCACGCTTGCTATATTTACATAAGGGGTGAATATATTAGAGAGCGTGAAGCCCTTCAGGCGGCGATTGACGAAGCTTATGACAGTGGTTTGTTAGGTGGAAACGCGGCAAAATCTGGCTGGGATTTCAATCTATACCTTCATCATGGAGCAGGTGCATACATCTGCGGCGAAGAAACAGCATTGCTGGAAAGTCTTGAGGGTCGCAAGGGCATGCCGCGCATGAAGCCTCCGTTTCCTGCCGGGGCGGGACTTTATGGTTGCCCAACGACCGTGAACAATGTTGAGTCAATCGCTGTAGTACCAACTATTTTGCGTCGTGGACCTGAATGGTTTAGTAGTTTTGGGCGTCCAAATAATGCTGGCACAAAAATCTTTGCCATATCTGGCCATGTGAACGCACCTTGTGTTGTAGAAGAAGCTATGTCGATCACTTTTGAAGAGCTCATTGAAAAGCACTGTGGAGGTATTCGCGGAGGATGGAGCAATCTTAAAGCCGTCATACCAGGTGGTGCATCTGTGCCTTGTATGCGTGGAGAGCATATGCGTGAAGCAATTATGGATTTTGATTATTTACGTGAAAAGCGTTCAGGTCTTGGGACCGCAGCGGTCATCGTAATGGATCAGTCAACAGACATTATAAAGGCCATCTGGCGGCTTTCCAAATTTTACAAGCACGAAAGCTGCGGTCAATGTACTCCCTGCCGTGAGGGTACCGGCTGGATGATGCGCGTTATGGAACGTCTTGTTTCTGGTGAAGCTGAAGTTGAGGAGATTGATATGCTCCTCGATGTTACCAAACAAGTAGAGGGTCACACAATTTGCGCTCTCGGAGATGCTGCTGCGTGGCCAATCCAGGGGCTTATTCGAAATTTCCGTGATGAGATCGAAGACCGAATTCGCCTCAAAAGAGCAGGGCGCCCCAGCCCTCTGGCTGCGGAGTAAATCGATGCGGCCCATTATTGCCTTTACGTTTTTTTTGAGTTTTGCGTCTTGTGGTGAACGCTATCTCGATAATCAGGTAAGCTTTGACGGTATCAGATTTGGTTCATCCCTAAAAAAAATCAGTGGGGATGACCTTGCATTTCAGGTAATTGTGAGAAACGCAGCAAGAAGCCTGGAGGGCGCGCGCGAAGCGGGCCGCTACGAGGCAACAAAATACTGTATTGAGAAGCTTAGTACATCGGATATCGATTGGAAGATTAGTCCAGACGCTGATGATCTCGTTTTGTATAGTGGAAATCTCGAACTTTCTGGTAGGTGCGCACTATGACCGAACTAAAAAAAATTGATATTGATGGCAGAGAGATTGAAGTTGATGGCGCAATGACGCTTATACAGGCCTGTGAGGAGGCAGGCGTTGAAATACCACGCTTCTGTTATCATGAACGCCTCTCGATAGCTGGTAACTGCCGCATGTGTCTGGTGGAAGTCGTTGGAGGGCCACCTAAGCCTACCGCGTCTTGTGCCATGCAGGTGCGCGACCTACGGCCTGGTCCCGAGGGTCAACCACCCCAAGTGCGAACAAATTCATCCATGGTGAAAAAGGCGCGCGAAGGGGTAATGGAATTCCTTCTCATTAACCATCCGCTGGACTGCCCGATCTGTGACCAAGGCGGTGAATGTGATCTTCAGGACCAAGCCATGGCATATGGGGTCGACTTTTCGCGCTTTCGTGAAATCAAACGAGCCAGTACGGACCTTGACCTTGGCCCACTCGTTGAAACTCACATGACGAGATGTATTTCCTGCACCAGATGCGTTCGGTTTACAACCGAAGTGGCGGGTATCACTCAAATGGGGCAGACTGGCCGTGGAGAAGATGCAGAAATCACCTCTTATCTAGGGGAAACCCTCCAAAGTAATCTGCAAGGAAATATTATTGATCTTTGTCCGGTAGGTGCGCTGACTTCAAAGCCTTATGCGTTCAATGCGCGTCCTTGGGAGCTTACAAAAACTGAAACTATTGATGTCATGGATGCGATGTGTTCTAATATTCGAGTGGACACGAAGGGCCGTGAAGTAATGCGGATCCTACCGCGTAATAACGATGGTGTTAACGAAGAGTGGATCTCGGACAAAACTCGCTTCGTTTGGGATGGCTTACGCCGCCAACGGCTTGATAGGCCATATATTCGCGAAGATGATAAACTCCGTGCGGCTTCTTGGAACGAGGCGCTGTCTAAAGTAGCAGGTACTATTAAAGGTTGCGCAAAGCTGGTGGGTCTTGTTGGTGATCTGACTTCGGTCGAAGCGGCATACGCCCTTAAGACGCTTGTGGAAGCTCAGGGAGGGCATGTTGAATGTCGTACTGATCGCTCAAAACTGCCGCAAAAAAACCGTTCTGCCTATGTCGGAACTGCTACGATTGAAGATATAGAAGAGGCAAAGTTTATCCAATTAATTGGCACCAACCCAAGGGATGAAGCTCCGGTTTTAAATTCACGAATTCGCAAGGCTTGGCTGCAAGGTGCGAAGATTAATTTAGTCGGCGAAGTGGCTGATCTAACTTACGATTATGAGCATGTTGGATTTGATAAAATGGCGCTGTCAAATCTCGTTGGAAGGGAATACGATGCTACAACGGGTTCACCTTCGGTTGTGATCGTGGGACAGGGAGCAATTTGTGACGCCGATGGTGAAGCTGTATTGTCTAATACTATGCAGCTTGCGGATAAAATGGGGGCAAAATTTATGGTACTGCACGCTGCTGCAGGGCGCGTTGGTGCTATGGATATTGATGCCTGTACAAAAGGAGGGCTTGACGTTGCTCTTGATGGAGCGGATGTGATTTATAATTTGGGTGCGGATGAATTTGATATCGCCGATGGTGCGTTTGTGATTTATCAAGGAAGTCACGGCGATCGCGGTGCACATCGTGCAGATGTTATTCTACCCGCGGCTGCATATACCGAAGAAAACGCGATGTTTGTCAATACAGAAGGTCGCCCTCAGATGGCACTAAGGGCAGGCTTTGCACCAGGTGATGCAAAAGAAAACTGGGCGATTTTAAGAGCTCTTTCGGGGGAAATTGATGCGCCTCTGCCTTACGATAGTCTCGCGCAATTGCGAAATGATTTAATCAAGGCACATCCACATTTAGCCGTTTTGGACGAAGTTGCAGAGAACGATTGGGCACCTCTCCCGGTTTCTCAACTGAAAGCTGGTGAACTAAAAAATATTATTCGTAACTTTTATCTGACTAATCCGATCACACGTGCATCTTCTTTGATGGCAGAGCTTTCATCGTTGTCAAAGCAAAATGGTGCAAAAAAGGTTGCGGCGGAATAATGCAAAGCGCAACGGTGTCATATTTGTTAGCTTCTATTAAGGGAGATGTTTTTGGTATTTATTACATTGAAAACGGGATGCTCATGGTATGATGGCCGATGACTGAATTTTTAGATACATCTGCAGGAATAGCAGTATTGATCGCGGCGCAATGCCTCGCGGTGATCGCATTTGTTATGGTAAGCCTTTTGTTCTTAGTCTATGGCGACCGCAAGATTTGGGCTGCCGTTCAAATGCGCCGTGGACCAAATGTGGTTGGAGCTTTTGGTCTATTGCAGACCGTGGCTGATGCGTTGAAGTATGTGGTTAAGGAGGTCGTGATCCCTGCAGGTGCTGACCGCACAGTATTTATTCTTGCCCCCTTAATTTCATTTGTGTTGGCCGTTATTGCCTGGGCCGTAATCCCCTTTAATGACGGATGGGTTGTATCGGATATCAATGTTGCGATACTTTATGTTTTTGCGATCTCCTCGCTTGAAGTTTACGGGGTCATAATGGGAGGATGGGCATCAAATTCAAAATACCCTTTCCTTGGCTCGCTAAGGTCGGCAGCACAGATGATTTCCTACGAAGTGTCCATCGGTTTGATTATCATTGGTGTAATTATTTCTACCGGTTCATTAAACTTTGGCGATATTGTAAACGCGCAAGATGGCACTTTCGGCTTTTTCAGTTGGTATTGGCTGCCTCATCTACCTATGGTGTTTCTGTTCTTTATATCGGCACTGGCGGAAACAAATAGGCCACCATTCGACCTTCCCGAAGCAGAGTCCGAATTGGTGGCAGGGTATCAGGTAGAGTATAGCTCAACCCCCTTCCTATTGTTCATGGCAGGGGAGTATATCGCGATTTTCCTAATGTGTGCTTTGATAACGCTTTTGTTTTTTGGTGGGTGGTTGTCGCCAATCCCGGGCCTTCCGGATGGTGTGCTTTGGATGGTTGGAAAAATGGCTTTCTTCTTTTTTCTATTCGCCATGGTAAAGGCGATTGTTCCCCGCTATCGCTATGATCAATTGATGCGTCTGGGTTGGAAGGTCTTTTTACCTATGTCGCTCGCCTGGGTCGTCATTGTTGCGTTTTTTGCAAAGTTTGGAGCGTTCGGTGGAAGTTATGCCCGATGGACGATGGGAGGTTAGAATGACCCAGATTGATTATAAGCGTGCTGTAAAGTATTTCTTACTATTGGATTTCTTTAAAGGCATGAAGCTGGGTTTGAAATATTTCTTTGCGCCTAAAGCCACGATAAATTACCCTCACGAAAAGGGGCCACTGAGCCCACGCTTTCGCGGTGAACATGCACTCAGACGCTATCCCAACGGTGAAGAACGCTGCATTGCTTGCAAACTATGCGAAGCGATCTGTCCGGCACAGGCTATTACAATTGATGCGGAACCGCGAGACGATGGAAGTCGGCGAACTACTCGTTACGATATTGATATGACAAAATGTATCTACTGTGGCTTTTGTCAGGAAGCTTGCCCGGTGGATGCAATTGTTGAAGGGCCAAATTTTGAGTTTTCCGCTGAAACTCGCGAAGAGCTTTTCTACGACAAGGACAAGCTCCTAGCGAATGGTGATCGTTGGGAAATGGAAATTGTTCGTAATCTAGAAGTGGACGCGCCATACCGATGAGCCAGTCATCCTCAGGTTTAGAAAACGTTAAACGTACGTCGGGTTACATGGCGAAAGCTATGAGCCCATCTTTCGAGTCATTTTCTGGGGAAGAGGCAGATGCGGCATGGACTTCTATACCTAAAGCCCGTCTGGAAATAATGTTCGGTAGTATAGTAACAGAAAGTAGTTTATTATCCAAAACGAAATTTTTGATAACTCTTGTAACCTCAACAATGCAGGGCACGAGTGACGAAATATTTTGGTTCCAAAAGTTAAAGTATCTTCAGGAAGCTTGGGTTGCAGAACGAGAAATCGACAAAGTTATTGGGCTAATTTTGGTTTTTGCAGGTAATCCTGCACTGGCCCATACTATGGCGATTACTTTTGAGTTTGTGAATCTCCAAAAAGAGAAAGACGATAGATGAGCTTTGCCAGTTTTGCCTTTTACCTATTCTCGCTATCAATAATAACGGGTGGTTTTTTAACTGTTGTTGGACGCAACCCGGTGCACTCTGTTTTGTGGTTGATTCTTTCATTTCTCTCTTCCGCTGGACTCTTTGTGCTGTTAGGCGCGGAATTCGTGGCGATGCTGTTGATTATTGTCTACGTTGGCGCGGTTGCTGTATTGTTTTTGTTCGTGGTTATGATGCTGGACGTTGATTTTGCAGAATTGAAGGCGGAGTTGGCGCAGTATATGCCCCTTGCTCTTTTGATAGGTGTTATTCTCTTAATGCAGCTTGGCATGGCCTTTGGCGTTTGGAGCAGCTACGAAGGCGCAGGGGCTTCTCGTATGGCAGTGACGCCGGAAAATGTGCACAATACTGCAGCTTTGGGAATGTTGCTTTATGATCAGTATTTCCTATTGTTTCAGATGGCTGGGTTGATTTTATTGGTTGCAATGATAGGGGCAATTCTTCTCACGTTGCGCCACCGTAAGGACGTAAAAAGACAAAACGTTCTGACGCAGATGTATCGTGATCCAGCAACTGCTGTTGAACTAAAAGATGTAAAATCGGGGCAAGGACTCTTGTGATGTGCCACGCAGTGACTAAGGAGTTGGGTGATTTATGATTGGTTTGGAACATTACCTGACGGTAGCAGCAACGTTATTTGTTATTGGTATTTTTGGGCTCTTCCTCAATCGTAAGAATATCATCATCCTGTTGATGTCAATTGAGCTTATCTTGCTTTCGGTCAATATCAATCTCGTGGCATTTTCAAGTTTTGCTCATGATCTCGTTGGCCAGGTCTTTACACTGCTTGTACTCACAGTTGCTGCTGCTGAGGCGGCTATTGGTCTTGCCATACTTGTGAGTTTCTTCCGTAATCGCGGCACCATTGCAGTGGAAGACGTCAGTGTTATGAAAGGATAAACGCGATGATGGCTAAAGTTATCCTTTTTGCACCACTCATTGGCGCTTTGATCGCAGGGTTTGGATGGCGTGTGATAGGTGAACTTGCGGCCCAGTGGGTAACAACGAGCTTCTTATTTTTATCCGCAGTTTTCAGCTGGATCATATTTTTGGGTATGGATGCAAATGAGGTACAGCATCTTCAGATTCTCAGATGGGTGGAAAGTGGAACTCTTAGTACGGATTGGTCCATTCGCTTAGATCGCCTTACGGCTATAATGCTGATCGTGGTCACTACAGTTTCCGCACTCGTTCACTTATATAGTTTTGGATACATGGATCATGATCCTCAGTGGAAGGAAGGTGAAAGCTACAAGCCGCGTTTCTTTGCCTACCTGTCATTTTTTACCTTTACGATGTTGATGCTCGTAACCTCTGACAACCTGCTTCAGATGTTCTTTGGATGGGAGGGCGTTGGGGTCGCTTCTTATTTATTGATCGGATTTTATTATCGCAAACCAAGCGCAAACGCTGCGGCTATTAAGGCATTTGTGGTAAATCGAGTTGGAGACTTTGGTTTTGCGCTTGGAATTTTCGGGCTTTATTACCTCACCGACAGTATCCGCTTTGATGATGTTTTCGCGATGGCACCTAAACTGGCCAATACGCAGTTTTTCTTTTTGTGGACCGAATGGAATGCCGCAAATCTTTTGGCTTTTCTATTATTTATTGGAGCGATGGGTAAATCCGCCCAGCTGTTTCTTCATACATGGCTGCCGGATGCGATGGAAGGACCAACGCCTGTGTCAGCATTAATCCACGCAGCAACCATGGTTACCGCGGGTGTTTTTTTAGTGTGTCGTATGTCTCCGCTCATGGAATATGCGCCTGAGGCGATGACCTTTGTGACGCTGGTCGGAGCATTTACGGCATTTTTTGCTGCTACTGTAGGCTTGGTACAAAACGATATCAAGCGTGTGATTGCTTACTCTACATGCTCACAACTTGGCTATATGTTTGTCGCAGCCGGTGTTGGTGTGTACTCGGTTGCAATGTTCCACCTCTTTACTCATGCTTTCTTCAAAGCGATGCTTTTTCTTGGGGCAGGCTCAGTTATTCATGCGATGCATCACGAACAGGATATGCGCAATTATGGTGGATTGCGCAAAAAAATACCGTACACATTTTGGGCTATGATGATCGGCACGCTAGCTATTACCGGAGTTGGAATTCCACTTACTCACATTGGTTTTGCTGGGTTTTTGTCAAAAGATGCAGTTATCGAAAGCGCTTGGGCTGGTACAAATGGTGGCTGGGCTTTCTGGCTCTTGGTTGTGGCGGCTTTATTTACCTCTTTTTACAGTTGGCGCTTGATGTTTATGACATTTTATGGAAGCCCGAGAGGCGATCAGTCTACATATGACCACGCACATGAAAGTCCGATGGTGATGCTAGCTCCACTGGGTGTTCTTGCGCTCGGTGCGATATTCTCTGGCATGATATGGTACGGTAGCTTCTTTGGGAAACATTCTGAGGTTAATAATTTCTTCGGTATTTCAGATAGTTATGCAGAATTCCATTATGATGAGAGTCATAGTAAGAAAGATGACCATATTCTAGAACACGGGGCTCACGAAGACGAAGCACATATCGAAGCATACCACCAAAAAGTTCCGCAAGGCGCCATATTTCACCACCCTAACAATCACGTTTTGGATGAAGCTCATCATGCTCCAAAATGGGTGAAGGCCAGTCCCTTCGTTGCGATGCTTCTTGGCTTAATCACGGCGCTTTGGTGTTATGTTTGGGATAAATCAGTACCATCGCGCCTGGCAGAGCTAAACCGGCCTCTTTATATGTTCTTGTTAAATAAATGGTATTTTGACGAGATTTACGATGTGATTTTTGTTCGTCCGGCTAAAGCTTTGGGTCAGCTGCTTTGGAAGAAAGGTGACGTTTCAATCATTGATGGAATAATTAACGGAGTCGCCATGGGGATTATTCCGTTCTTTACTCGTCTCGCGGGACGAGCGCAGTCTGGATATATTTTTACCTATGCCTTCGCCATGGTGATAGGAATTGTGGTTTTTGTAAGCTGGATGAGCTTTACAGGCGGAGGGTAAAGTAAATGGACACTCTTTTGCTGTCTTTTGTGGCTTTTGCACCTGCCGTTGCAGCGTTCATCTTGCTCTCGGTGGCACGAGGCGATGATGCTGCAGCTGACCTGGTCGCAAAACGTTTCACCTTGGCTGCAACTAGTTTCACGTTTCTCATTTCACTCTTTATTCTAGCGCAGTTTAACCCGCATGATACGGGTTTCCAAATGGTCGAAGAAGCTGAATGGATAATGGGGTTAAATTATAAAATGGGCGTGGACGGGATTAGTATTCTCTTTATTATGCTGACCACCTTTATGATGCCCTTGGTGATCGCTGCTTCATGGGGTGTCAAGACGCGGGTAAAAGAATATATGATTGCGTTTTTGTTCCTTGAAACACTCATGCTTGGTGTTTTTATGGCGTTGGATTTGGTGCTCTTTTACCTATTTTTTGAAGGTGGACTTATTCCAATGTTTTTAATCATTGGAATTTGGGGAGGTGCAGAGCGTATTTATGCTTCTTTCAAATTTTTTCTCTATACTTTTCTGGGCTCAGTTCTGATGCTCTTAGCTATGGTAGCTATGTTTGCCGAAGCGGGCACAACAGATGTCCCAACCTTGATGAAGCATCAATTTGATTTTGCAAGTTTGAACCTTTTGGGAATTCAGGTGGTCGGCGGTATACAAACGCTTTTGTTCCTTGCGTTCTTTGCCAGCTTTGCGGTCAAAATGCCTATGTGGCCCGTACACACTTGGTTGCCGGATGCCCACGTACAAGCTCCAACGGCAGGCTCAGTGGTACTGGCAGCCATCTTGTTGAAGATGGGAGGTTACGGGTTTTTGCGATTTAGCCTTCCGATGTTTCCTGTGGGTTCGGAGGTTATGACAGACTTCGTTCTCTGGCTCTCCGCAATAGCGATAGTTTATACATCGCTTGTAGCGTTAGTGCAGGAAGATATGAAGAAGCTTATAGCATATTCTTCTGTTGCACATATGGGCTATGTAACCATGGGAATTTTCGCCGCCAATCAGCAGGGCATCGATGGGGCAATTTTCCAGATGCTGAGCCACGGCTTTATTTCTGGTGCGCTCTTCCTATGCGTTGGCGTAGTCTATGATCGAATGCATACGAGAGATATCGAGGCTTATGGCGGATTGGTGAACCGGATGCCGTCCTATGCGTTGATCTTTATGCTCTTTACCATGGCTAATGTTGGTTTACCTGGTACCTCAGGTTTTGTAGGAGAATTTCTCACTCTTGTTGGAGTTTTTCAAGTCAATACGTGGGTGGCTTTGGTGGCAACATCTGGTGTCATTTTGTCTGCTGCTTATGCGCTATGGTTGTATCGGCGAGTTGTGATGGGAGAACTTATAAAGGCAAGTTTGAAAAGTATTACAGATATGACCCGCCAGGAAAAAGTGGTGTTTACCCCACTGGTTGCAATGACAATCCTATTAGGTGTGTATCCGGCGCTAGTGCTCGATCTAATTGGGCCATCCGTTGACGCACTTGTCGCAAACTTTGAGGCTGCAACTTCAGAAGCGAGTTTGAGCAATCAAACCGCAGCATTCGAATAGAGGTGAGAGAGACGATGCAAGCAGACCTGAACATCATGCTTTCCGAAATTATTCTTTCACTATTTGCAATGCTTGCACTCATTAGTGCTGTTTACGGAAGTAAAGATAGGCTTACCGTGCCTCTTATATTCGCAACTGCTTCAATTTTTATGCTGCTTGCTTTAATATCAATAAGCTCTGCACAAGGAATTGAAACGGCCTTCGACGGAATGTTCGTTAACGACCCCTTCGCGAGATTTTCAAAAGTTATTATCCTTATTTCAGCATCTTTGGTCTTGATTATGAGTCCTGATTATTTGAGTAAGCGCAAAATTCTTCATTTTGAATATCCGCTTCTAATTGCTCTTTCAGTTGTGGGAATGATGGTGATGGTTTCTGCCGGTGACCTCATGTCGCTTTACATGGGCCTGGAGCTGCAATCGCTTTGCCTTTACGTAATTGCTTCCATGCGGCGTGACAGTTTAAAATCAACGGAAGCAGGTTTAAAATATTTTGTCCTAGGGGCATTATCCTCCGGCCTATTGCTCTACGGGGCTTCATTGACCTATGGCTACGCTGGAACAACGGGCTTTAAGGGCATTATAATAGCTGCGGGCGGAGACGATGTAGATGTTGGCTTACTTATAGCGCTTGTAATGGTCCTTTCGGGACTTGCCTTCAAGGTATCCGCTGTTCCATTTCATATGTGGACACCGGATGTATATGAGGGAGCTCCAACTCCTGTGACAGCATTTTTTGCGACCGCTCCCAAGATGGCAGCTATGGCTTTATTCGTTCGAGTGATGCATGATGCTTTTGGTAATATAGTAGCAGAATGGCAGCAAGTAGTAGCACTGATTTCAATGCTTTCTATGTTTCTTGGTGCGATTGCAGCGATTGGGCAAACAAATATTAAACGCCTTATGGCGTACTCGTCCATTGCACACATGGGATACGCCTTGATGGGACTTGCTGCTGGAACGGCATTTGGGGTTGAGGCCTTACTTATTTACATGGCTATTTATGTGACGATGAACATTGGTACATTTGCATTTATTTTGATGATGCAGCGTGATGGCCAACCTGTGACTGATATTGCCTCCCTTTCAATGCTTTCCAGGGAGAACCCTGGAAAAGCGTTAGCAATGCTAGTACTTCTTTTTAGCCTTGCAGGTGTTCCTCCATCGCTAGGTTTTTTTGCAAAATGGGGAGTTTGGATTGCTGCACTTGATGCGGGACTCGTTTGGTTGGTATTTGCGAGTGCTCTGGCCAGTGCTATTGGCGCCTACTATTACCTTCGGATTGTCTATCTAATGTATTTTGGAGCCGAACCTCAAGACGCGCTTGATCGGCGAAATGAACCCGTCTTAACCGGTGTGCTGACAGTCAGCGCGGTGGCTATGGTTTTTGGAGTTCTCAGCCTCGTTGGAATAGAAGGTGCTGCAGAAGCAGCGGCAGCAACCCTTGTGCGCTGAAACGGAACTTGGTTATAACGTTCTCATTTTAGATGAAGTAGACAGTACTCAAGCCCATGCTACGCGCAAGATCAACGAATTTGAAAGGCCCACATGGATACTTGCCCGTAAGCAGACTGATGCGCGCGGCAGACGTGGACGAAAGTGGTTGGAGCATCCCGGAAATTTCGCTGCAACGCTTATTTTATTTCCAAAAGAAATTCAAGAAGAACAGGCACTTCGGTCATTTGTTGCCTCGCTGGCACTCTTTGAAACCTTTGTTGTGAAGACAGGACGGGAGTCTATTTTTTCTCTTAAGTGGCCAAATGACGTTCTCCTTAATGGGGGAAAGGTGGCTGGTATACTGCTCCAAACGGTCAAAACCATTATGGGGCGGGATGCGCTTTTAATTGGCATTGGGGTAAATCTATTGATAGCGCCTAAGGCCGATCACCTTGGCGAGCAAGGTGTTAATCCGGTCGCACTTTTTTCAGAAACTGGAATGAAATATTCTCCTGAAGCTTTCCTCTCCACGCTTATGAAATGTTATGCACGGCTTGAATACCAATTTCAGATTAACGGCTTTTCATCTATTAGAGAGGCGTGGCTAGATAAGGCTAGCCATCTTGGCGAGATAGTTACCGCTCGGCTTGCACGCCAAGAGATCGTAGGGAGATTTGACACAATTGACGAAAAGGGTCATTTGGTACTCCAAACCGCTGGCGGTGCTAAGAACATTGCAGCGGCCGATGTCTTTTTTTAAGGTTTAAGGTATGCTGCTTGCGATTGACTGCGGGAACACAAACACTGTTTTTTCTATTTGGAATGGAAAACATTTCATTGCAAAATGGCGTATAGCGACAGAACACCAGCGCACAGCAGATCAATATTACGTTTGGCTGTCGACATTGATGACGGCACAGAACGTTTCTGCGAATATAACAGATGTAGTGGTAGCAACCTCTGTGCCGCGCGTTGTTTTCAATCTTCGTGTGCTGTGTGACCGTTATTTTGGATGTCGACCATTGGTACTAGGAAAACCAAAATGCAGATTACCGGTAGAGCCAAGAATAGATCCTGGAACACGTGCGGGTGGCGACAGGCTTGCGAACGTCGCTGGCGCGTTTCAGCGCTATGGCGGGGACTGCGTGGTTGTTGATTTTGGAACGGCGACAAACTTTGATCTCGTTGCTGAGGACGGGGCATATATCGGCGGAATTATTGCTCCTGGGGTGAACTTAAACCTAGAAGCTCTTCATACGCGTACCGCTGCACTTCCACATGTTGATATCACTCAACCAGATAACATTGTGGGGAAAAATACTGTTACCTGCATACAGTCTGGTATTTTTTGGGGTTGCGTATCAATGATTGAAGGACTTGTCCGACGCTTGCGGGAGGAAACTTGCAAACCATTGAAAGTAATTGGCACTGGTGGCCTTGCCCCATTGTTTGATCAAGTTCCGGGACTATTTGATGTTATTGATGATGATCTTACTATTTTCGGACTCACCGTCATTCACGCCTACAATAAAATACTGGAGCAAGAATGAGTGAACATCGATTGATTTATTTGCCTCTTGGCGGGGCAGGCGAAATCGGGATGAATGCATACGTCTATGGATATGGAGAAGCGCGAAAAGAACGACTGATCGTTGTTGATCTTGGTGTTACATTCCCTGATATGGAAGGAACTCCTGGAGTTGATCTCATATTGCCAGATATTTCTTGGTTGGAAGAGCGGCGTGACCGCATTGAGGCTATCTTTATCACCCACGCCCATGAAGACCATGTTGGCGCTATTGGTTATCTTTGGGAAAAGCTTGATGCTCCAATATATGCGCGTGCTTTTACAGCGCATATAGCGCGGCGCAAAATGTTGGAGAATGACCTTCCAGAAACAATGGTACGAACCGCTTCCAGTTGGCCTGAGAAAATTTTAGCTGGACCATTCGAAGTCTCTTTTGTGCCTGTTTCCCACTCCATTCCAGAAAGCAGCGCTTTAGCCATTTTTTCACCTGCAGGTCGGATCATACATACGGGTGATTTTAAACTCGACAAAACGCCAATCGTAGGCGAGGCATTTGATCAAAAACTCTGGCTGGATGTTTCGAAGGTTGGTATTAAAGCGCTTGTCTGCGATAGTACGAATATCTTCTCAAATATTGAGGGTCGTTCAGAATTAAGTCTTGAAAATGATATCGATGCCCTGATTGCAGGTGCACCACATATGGTTGTTGCCACCACGTTTGCTAGTAACGTGGCTAGGGTTAAAACGCTTGCTGAAGCCGGACGTAGGGCAGGGCGCTCTATTTGTCTAATGGGCCGTGCAATGCGGCGCATGATAGAAACCGCGATAGAAACTGGGATCCTTAGAAATTTTCCGAAAGTTGTCAGCCCAGAAGATGCAAGCACGATCCCGCGAGAACATTTGATGTTACTAGTGACTGGGAGTCAGGGTGAGAGGCGGGCTGCAAGTGCGCAGCTCTCGTCGGGAAAATTTCAGGGTATCGAGCTCAGAGAAGGTGACCTTTTTCTTTTTTCTTCAAAAACCATACCGGGCAACGAACGCAGCGTTAGCCGCATTATTAATCAACTCTCCGAAAAAGGCGTAGACGTGGTTGATGACAGCGCAGGACTTTACCACGTATCAGGCCATGCAAACAGGCCTGATCTGAGCTATATCCATGGTTTAGTGCAACCGGAAATGATCATCCCCATGCATGGAGAACATCGACACTTGAGAGAACACAAAAAACTTGCAGAAAAAAACGGAATAAACTCTGTTGTATGTAAAAATGGCATGATGATCGAACTTTCTGGCAATGCGCCCAAGGTCGTGGAATATATTGAGACCGGTCGCATCTATCTTGACGGGAAAGCGCAATACGGGGCGTTGGACGGAATTATGCGGGATAGAGTTCGGATAGCATTGAACGGGCTAGTGATTGTTAATGTCGTTATGGATGATGAGGATGATCAGGTAGGGGAACCTTGGGTGGAAATTCGTGGATTACCTTCGAGTGGTGCGTCCGGTGCACAGCTTGTAGATATTCTTGAAGAAGACCTTAGTCAGTATATTGGTAGAGCAGGGTGCAAAATCTTGAAAGACGACAACGCACTGGAAGCCGGGATTATTAAAATCGTACGGCTTAGTTGCCATTCAGAAATTGGCAAACGCCCTGAAGTTAGCGTAATTGTGGGTCACATGGCGTAATTTTAGTCCAATGCACCGTTGCAACGCCCGCAGGTTCCGGCATGCCAATGGGATCCCACGTCAGGTAAAATTTTCCAGCAGCGCTGGCATTTTTCACCCTCTGCCTTTTCAAAGATGACGGCGACACTCTCGTCCGAGCCGTCAAGTGTGAAGGCGTTTTTTGGGGCTTTGCCCTTAATTAGTCTAATCGAAGATGTGATGCATATATCCGCAAAAGGCACAGAAGTTAGCAGTTCTAGCAAACCCTCATCTTGGAGATAGACTAACGGCGCTGCTTCAAGACTAGCTCCAATAATTTTTTCTGTTCTTTGCACTTCAAGTGCAGCTGTTACAACCCTACGCACTTCCCTGATTTTTTTCCATTTACGAGCCAATGTATCTTGTTTCCAATCGGTGGGTGTTGGTGGGATATCGACCAAGTGCACGGAGCTCTCGTTGCCATCGAACCGTTCGAGCCAAACCTCTTCCATCGTGAAGACTAGAACGGGCGCAAGCCAGGTTGTCAGGCGATGAAATAAGATGTCGAGAACTGTTTTGGCCGCCTGCCGAGCCGGTGTATCCCCATCGCAGTAGAGAACATCTTTGCGAATATCGAAGTAGAACGCCGAAAGATCTACAGTAGCAAATGTAAATATGGCTTGGAAAACGCCTTGGAAATCATAAGCACTGTAGCCTTTATGGACTACAACATCGAGTTCGGCCAGCCGATGCAGTACCCAGCGTTCCAACTCTGGCATTTCATCTCGTTCTACTCGCTCCGCTTCAGAAAAGTCGGCAAGTGACCCGAGCATGAAGCGCATTGTATTCCGTAAACGCCGATAAGCATCCGCAGTATTTTTCAAGATCTCAGGTCCAATACGCAGATCTGCTGTATAATCTGACTGGGCGACCCAGAGACGCAAAATATCAGCGCCATATTGTTTGATCACTTGTTCTGGTGCGACCGTATTGTTAAGCGACTTGGACATTTTCATGCCCTTTTCATCGAGCGTAAATCCGTGTGTTAGAACGCCGTGATACGGAGCACGTCCTTGGGTGCCGCAGGATTGTAGCATGGAAGAGTGGAACCAACCCCGATGCTGGTCAGTTCCTTCCAGGTAAAGATCAGCCAATCCATCTTCCGTTCCATCTTCCCTATCGCGCAGGACAAATGCGTGGGTTGAACCAGAGTCGAACCAAACATCAAGGATGTCAAAGACTTGATCATAGGCGTCTGGATCAACGATACCATTAAGAAAACGCTCCTTTGAACCACACTTGTACCAAGCATCGGCTCCCTCTAATTGAAATGCATCAAGGATCCGGGCATTAACCTTATGGTTTCGCAATAGAAAGCCATCCTCAGTGGGAAGTGCGCCTTTCTTAGTAAAGCATGTCAATGGAACTCCCCAAGCTCGTTGTCGCGATAGAACCCAGTCCGGACGCGCTTCTATCATTGAATAGAGCCGGTTCCTGCCGCTTTGTGGCGTCCATGTAACTAACTGGTCGATGGAAGTAAGCGCGCGCTCGCGGATCGTTTTTCCGTAAGTATCTTGACCATCGCCTACTACGCGATCAATGGCTGCGAACCATTGCGGCGTATTGCGGTAAATCACAGGTGCCTTAGAGCGCCATGAGTGCGGGTAGCTATGTTTGATTTTTCCACGCGCCAGCAGGCCACCTGTTTCCGACAGCTTATTAATAATAGTGTTGTTGGCATCGCCCTCTTTTCCTTTGTCTGTAAGTATTGATTTCCCACCAAAGAAAGGAAGTTCTGCCCGCATCGTGCCATCCTCCAGCACGTTGTGAGTTATGACTTGCTCTAACATTCCAAGGTCGCGATAAAGTTCAAACTCTTCCATCCCATGTGATGGAGCGCAATGAACGAACCCAGTTCCTTCCGTATCGGTAACAAAATCAGCTCCACGAAAATCGCGAAGGTCATCCCATTCACTTTCTGATCCTTTGGTTCCAAATAGTGGATGTTTTAGTGAAATTTTTGAAAGGTCATTCTCTGGGACATCACAAAGTCTTCGATACATGGTGCTGTCCAGTCGTGCTTTGCCTAAAACTTCTGCGGCAAGCTTGTCGGCAAGGATGTAGCGTTCACCGATTTTAGCCCAACATTCCTGTGGGCGGCCAGTGACTTCATAAAGTCCATACGAAATATCTGATCCGTAAACAACGGCTTTGTTAGATGGGATGGTCCAAGGTGTTGTGGTCCAGATTACTACATAGGAGTTGGCAAGCATTTGCATTTCGCTGCCCGTCACCTTGAATTTCACCCATATCGTGAAACTATCCTTATCCTTGTATTCCACCTCGGCCTCTGCCAGAGCAGTCTGCTCAACTGGAGACCACATGACCGGTTTCGACCCTTGATATAGTGTTCCGTTCATTAGAAGTTTCATGAACTCTTCTGCAATTACACGTTCTGCGTGATAATCCATAGTAAGATAGGGTTTGTCCCAGATTCCCGTAACACCAAGGCGTTTGAACTCCTCACGCTGCACATCTATCCAACCTTTTGCGAATTTTCGGCATTCCTCACGGAAATGCAACACAGGAACATCGTTTTTGTCTTTGCCTTTTTGGCGATAAGTTTCTTCAATCTTCCACTCGATTGGGAGTCCATGACAATCCCAACCAGGGATATAGCGCGCGTTTTTACCCATCATTTGCTGGCTACGGACAACCATATCTTTGAGCACTTTGTTCAGCGCGTGACCAATATGGAGATGGCCGTTTGCGTACGGTGGCCCGTCATGAAGCGTGAATGGTTCTCTTCCGGGTTTTTCACGTAATCTTTGGTAAACACCAATTTTTTCCCACCGGGCCAACCACTCTGGCTCCCGCTGAGGCAAGCGTGCGCGCATTGGAAAGTCTGTTTTCGGAAGGTTTAGGGTATCTTTATAATCGGGTATCTCTGCACACATCTCGTGTCATCCTTAAAATCTTAAAACCGCGTGTGGGAAAGGGCAGCGCGAACGATAAAACGCTTTATCCCGGCAGCTCTATGCCTCAGAGCGCCGGGCACATAATTCGCATAGCGTGCAACTTAAACATATCCATATCTTGCAGTTTATAGTGACGCCAAAGTAATTGGTCCAGTCGTTAGATCGATTATTTGAAAGCTCAATTTTTTTTATTAAACCTAAATGTAAATTTCGCCGTCTGGCACCATGAATTTTTGTATCCGTTAAACATCCAGTTGAGCGGCGTATACCGGATAAAAATAAGGTAAATTACAAGTGATCCAAACAATCCAAAAACAAAACTGATAGAGACGGTGGCTTGTGGGGCCCAACCATTGTCGAAGAAATAATAGAGCAAAGGCAGCATTATTATTAGGTGAAAGTAGTAAATCGGGTAGGATATCTCAACGGCAAAATCAACGATAGGGGATGGTTTTATCATGATGCGATGGCAGAGTCCCCAAAAACCAATGCATGTCAATAGAGTCGCCGAAACGCTCAGAAAGTTCAAAACCCAGAAAGTCCACCCATTATTGATCTGAAATTCAAGGATCGATAAAACGATAAGAACGCTAATCAAAAATAATAGGGCAGTTAGCAAGCTGAAACAAACGAAGCGTAGGGATGTAAATGTTTGTAGAAGTTTACGGTGCAAAAAAAGTCTCCATCCCATTACAAAAAAGCAAAAGCCGTATACAAAATGCCCTAGTCCAAATTCTGTAATATTTTCTGGCACGCGTCCAAAGATCGCGAGATCCCGTCCTAACACCGAAGCAACTGTCAGAAACGGGATAAGTGCAAAAATATGTACTCGGGAGCGAAAGAAAAAGTCAAAACACTCAGCTACCCTATTAGGCACGCACTGCCCAAGAGTCACCGGCATAATGTAAAATATGCTAAGATAAAATAGGAACCACAGATGGAGCAGAGAAGTATCCGACCAGTCTCCATTGAGACCTTTGACAAATTGCTGCATTTGAAAAATTGGCAGAAAAAGTAGAAGGGGCAGCGTGATCCGGTAGAATCTATCCCAGCAGAAACTTGCAATCGTTTTACGGCGCAAAGACATTGCGCCAAAAAATCCCGCCAACATGAAAAAAAGTGGCATTCGCCATGTATGTATCGAGACGAATAGTAGAAAAACCCATTCTGGTGGTGCAATAGCTTCCGCTGCGAGCATATAGGGAAGGGTCGCGTGCAGGGCCACCCCCAATAGCATGGCCAAAGTGCGCAACAGGTCAAGACCGTTAATTCGTTCTAATGCGTCAACCATTTTGAGCTTCGAAGAAAGCTCTCACTTCTAGGCGCAAGTCTGATCTGCCCTGTGCGCAAGTATGTTCTATTAAATGCTTTAAGGCTCCAAGGTCAGTTTGACGGATAAGATGTTTGACTGGGCCAATGGATGCTGCTCGCATAGATAGCTTTGTTATTCCTATTGCTGCCAGGCAAAGTGCCTCAAAGGGCCGGCCCGCGTCTTCTCCACAATAAGAAAGACTCGTATTACACTCCTTACACCGTTTAATAATAAAACTTAGAAATTTGAGATAACTGCTGTTTAAAATGTCGTAACGCCTACGTACTAATTCATTTTCACGATCTGCGGCAAAGAAGAATTGTTTAAGATCATTTCCGCCAACAGAAATAAAGTCGGCATCACGAAAAAATGCATCTGGTGCATAAGCAAGTGCTGGCGTTTCGAGCATCGCACCAACTTCTATTCTTTCTGGGATAGGGTGGCCCAAACGCTTTTCTCTCTCCAGTACCTTGTCCATTTCCTTTCGAGCTGTGTAAAATTCATCTGACAGAGATACAAAGGGGAACATAATCGACAAGGGCCGCCCGTTAGCTCCACGCAGTAGGGCCTGAAGCTGCATTCTTAAGACACCGGGCTTATCGAGCCCAACGCGTATCGCTCGCCAGCCTAACGCTGGATTTGGTTCTGACACATTGCGCATGTAAGGCAGAACCTTATCGGACCCGATATCGAGTGTCCGAAAAACAACTGGTAATTCGCCCGCGGCATCCAACACCTTCCCGTACATAAGACTTAGTTCTCCACGGCGCGGCATTTGATTTCGAGCAAGAAACTGTAGTTCAGTCCGAAATAAACCTACGCCTTGGGCACCGGAGTTTTTAAGATTAGGTAAATCTGCCATTAGACCTGCGTTCATCATCAAGGTTATATGACGCTTGCAGGTGGAAATTGCCTTTTCTTCTCTAATTGCAACGTAACGTTCCTGCGCCTTTGCGGCCATTTCCATTTTGTCTTTGAAGGCGTTGCTAACGTTTTCATCAGGCCTTAAATGCACAATGCCTTGATCGCCATCGACAATAATTGCATCGCCATTAAGAGCTTCCGTTGTAATGTTTTCGGCATGGATCACTAATGGGATAGCTAAGGCCCGTGCTATGATGGCGGCATGCGAGCCAACAGATCCCTCTTCCAGCACAATGCCTCTAAGTTTACGTCCGTAGTCTAAAAGTTCTGCTGGTCCGATGTTATTTGCTATGAGAATTGGACTATCAGGCATTTCCGCACCCGTATCTTGGCCCTGTCCGGTCAAAAGCCTGAGCAGGCGGTTTGACAGATCGTCAATGTCATGCAATCGGTCACGCATATATTGGTCAGAGACTCGTGTCATCCGGGCCCGTGCCTCAGATTGTTCTTTTTCAACTGCAGCTTCAGCAGAAAGCCCTTTATCAATGTCAGTTTCCATCCGGCGAATCCAGCCTGGAGATCTGGCAAACATCCGATATGCTTCTAAAACTTCGCGTTGTTCTGATGCCCCCCAAGCAACCTGCCTCAACATTTTATCAATGCTCAATCGAAGTTGATCAAGGGCACTATTAAGTCTTTCTTTTTCCTGATTTGGATTCTCGCTAACCAGATTAGTAACGACAACTCGTGGTTCGTGTAGCCAGACCAGACCTGCAGTTGATCCTTCCTGAGCTACGCCACCGCGAAACATAACGGCCTCCTGGTGTCGCGCTCTAAGGGCGGCCCCTTCTCCAACGAACGCGCCAAGTTCGGTCATTTCCGCTATCACCATGGCAACAACTTCAAGGCCATAAACCTCATCTTCTGTATACGCCCGCGGTGCTTTTGATTGCACTACTAAAACGCCCACGCCTTGTCCCAGCCTTTGAACGGGCACACCAAGGAATGAGGAATAAATCTCTTCTCCCGTTTCAGCCATGTAGCGAAAACCTGGTTCCTCAGGCGCTACAGCTGCGTTAATTACTGTATTCCGTTCTGCCACCCGCCCAACCAAACCTTCACCAAGATTCATGCGGGTTTTATGAACAGCTTCCGCATTAAGTCCCTCAGTCGCACAAAGTTCCAAAGTATTTATATCACGGAAAAGGTAGATAGAGCACACCTCGGTCTCCATAGAATCCGCTATCAGGTGCGTGATCTTATCTAACCGCGCCTGTCCTGCGGAGTCTTCCGCCATGGTGTCACGCAACCGTCCCAGCAGTTTGCGGCTTTCACTTTCCGATCGCTGCGCCATTAACCAGGCGACCTTTTCTTCAAGAGGCTTTTTCCAGTTCAAAAGCATCATGCAGTGCTTGAACGGCGAGTTCCATATATTTTCGATCAATGAGTACAGAAATTTTTATTTCTGATGTCGCAATAACCTTAATGTTTATTCTTTCATCAGAAAGTGTTTTGAACATTTTTGCAGCAACACCGGATTGGCTGCGCATCCCTATCCCGACAGCTGAAATTTTCGCAACTTTAGTATCAGCTAAGAGTTCCTCAAACTTTATCTGACCATTTTCTTTTGCTGCTTGTAGTGCAGTTTCAGCGTTAACAACCTGAACCGTTGGGCAGGAGAATGTGACGTCTGTATGGCCTCTTTCGGCAATATTTTGAATAATCATATCTACATTGATGCCTGCCTCTGAAAGCGGGCCAAATATCGCTGCTGCAATGCCCGGACGGTCTGCAACGGAAACTAGGGTCATCTTTGCCTCGTCCCGCGAATAAGCGATTCCAGAAACGATGTTGGACTCCATTATTTCCTCCTCATCGCAGACAAACGTGCCTGCATTTCCTCTTGGTTCTTCAAAACTACTTAAAACCCGTAATTTAACTTTGTAACGCATCGCGAGCTCAACGGAACGAGTTTGCAGAACTTTCGCACCAAGCGATGCTAGCTCTAACATTTCTTCAAACGAAATCCTATTAACTTTGCGCGCTTTTTCAGCAATACGTGGATCCGTAGTGTAGACTCCGTCTACATCTGTGTAGATATCACATCTTTCAGCCTTAAACGCTGCTGCAAAGGCAACTGCGGTTGTATCTGACCCACCGCGCCCGAGCGTTGTGATCCGACCTTTTGCACTAATGCCTTGAAATCCTGCAACAACCGCAACTTGCATACCTTCTAAAAACTTAGTGTTAATATTGTCCGTTCGAATTTCTTCGATACGTGCGGCGGAATGACTTGATGTTGTTTTAACAGGCACTTGCCAGCCTTGCCAGCTTCGCGCAGGAATACCCATTTCCTGTAGAGTTAGTGCCATCAGGCCAGCGGTGATATTTTCGCCAGAAGAAACCACGGCATCATATTCGCGAGCATCATAGAGAGGAGATGTTTCATTAACTAATCCGATCATCTCATTGGTTTTTCCCGACATGGCGGAGACGACCAAGATAACATCGTAACCTTTAGCAACCTCTATCCCAACGCGCTTCGCAGCGCATTTTATCCGTTTCAAACTGGCAACCGATGTGCCACCAAATTTCATTACGAGAAGTGGCATTGCAGTCCTTTCCAACGCTCTGAAGCGTTTAGGATGTTCTGATTGGGTTGACAAGCGGTGTAGGTAAAATTTGCTTCAGTGTTTTTGTGTTAACAAAGATTTCTTTAGTTATTGCTAGTTTGATTTTCTTTTTGGTGAAAAGGGTAGCGGTGTTACGGGGATACCATCTTCCAATAGTTTTTTTGCTTCTGCAGGTTTAGCTTCACCAAATATTGAGCGCTCCGGTGAGTTGCCGTCATGTATGTCCCGTGCCTCTTTTACAAAATCTGTTCCAACATAATCGGAATTTTTTTCAACATAATTTCGCAACTCTTTAAGAGCTTGCTCTGCCGGTGAATTTTCGGATTTTAAGGACGGTGCCTGCTTTTTTGAGGTTGTTACGCGTGGCGCCATAATTGCTTTTTCAACCCGGTCCGAACCGCATAATGAGCATGAAACCATCCCAGCTGAATTCAACTTCTCAAACGCTGCAGTGGATTTAAACCAGCTATCAAAAGAGTGACCGCGATCACAAACCAATGAAAATTGAATCATTCCAGCAAACCCTCGTTTACAGGGAAGTAAATAAGGGGACATGTGTTAAATTCAAGAGCATATTTACGAATCTGTTGTCAGAATATCTAAAACATCGTCCATTAATTGCTCAAATTCTGTAACAGCGCTTAGTGCATTTTTTACCAGGTCAGCATGAATTTCTTGTACGGAGGTTGATTTCATAGCTAACAAAGTGGTTGCTAGTTCTTGAGCTTCCCTGCAGGCAACAGTTGCTTTACTTTTAGTTAATTGGTTGAACTCATGCCGGAAGTTATCAACGTGAGCTCCATGCAAAATAGCACAGCCATATGCGGAAGGTTCGTATGGCGTATGCCCTCCATATTCCCCAAATGTACCTCCAATAATGCAGATACCACATTGGGCATACCAAAGGTCCATTTCACCGAGGCTATCGGCCAGTAGTATATCATGATGTTCCCGAACGAAGGGTTTTCCTGAACTTCGGGTCACAAAGGTCAAGCCACGACTGGTGATAAGAAGGCCTATCTGCTTGGAGCGTTTGGGGTGACGTGGTGCAATTATCATGCGTAGATTTGGCCAGGTTTTCTTCGCGATCAGAAAAGCATCAAGTAAGATTTCTTCTTCACCCAAATGTGTTGACACGGCAACACATACATTTGCTCGTTTATTGCGCGGTTGGCTTGGCCGACTTGCGCGAAATAGACTTTTAAGGTTAAGCAAGGGACCGATCGAGGCTGCATTTAGTCCGAGTTTTTCAAAACGATCCAGAGAGCTTTTGTCCTGGGCTGATAAAAAAGAAATTTTGTGAAATGTAGTTTCCGCAAGTGGTTTCAACCATGACCAAGAACGTGCAGATGTTGCGCTTATCCGAGCACCCAATATTAAGATAGGTGCTTTCCGATAATGAAGAAATTTAATCCTGTTCGGCCAGATTTCTGATTCCATCAAAATATGTCTTGTGACTTGATGCTTTATACAGAAGCGTTTCAGCGCCCAACGATAATCAAGTGGGGCAAGTTGAGCTTTAAAGCCAAGATCTTTAGCCAAGTGTGTAGCGCTGACCGTATTGCTGGTAATCAATAAGGTTATTCCTGAATAACTTTTGATGAGGTTTTCGATCACTGGGACTGCAGATTTCAATTCCCCATTTGAGGCGGCATGGAACCAAAGCACTGGTTTTTCATCTTCTATTTCTAAAAAATCCAAACCAAACCTTTGCTTAAGGTGCGTCCAATTTTCCTCGCCTCTTAAACTGCGTAGAATGAGCATAAAAAGGATTGGTAAGAATAGGATAGACAATAAAATGCGGTATATTAGCATTAGATCATTTTGCTCTTCTTCTCGAGATATTTACGACAATTTTATGCTCTACGGCTACCGCATAGCAAAGGCCTGCACAATGACCTTGAAATGCTGGAATCGTTCACATTCAAAGATACTAGTTCTGCTTGGTATCTTAGTAACTTATTTATCTTTCAAAATGCTAGTGGGCAATTACTATGTGAGTCAACTTTTATGACAACCCAAGTTTAAAGTGGAGGAGATATTATGTCAGTATTAGATGAAGAATTATTTTTGAAAGGCCTGGAACAGCGCAAAGGCACTTTAGGCGCAGAATATGTTGAAAAAAATCTTTCAGAAGCTGATGAATTCACACGACCTTTTCAAGAAGCAATGACAGCATGGTGTTGGGGTTTTGGTTGGAGTGATACGGTGATTGATGCTAAAACCCGATCGATGTTAAATCTTTCCATGATCGGCGCTTTGGGTAAAATGCATGAGTGGGAAATACATCTTAAGGGTGCAATTAATAATGGCGTAAGCAAAGAAGAAGTTCGCGCAATTATTCATGTTATAGGGATATATTGCGGCGTGCCACAAGCGCTTGAGTGTTTCCGTGTGGCGAAGAAAGTGCTGAATTGATGTTAACGACTGCATTATTAATACGGCGTTGTGACTTTTGCGTAAGTACGAATTATGATGAAATCGTTCTCAAGCGCTGAGAAAATGGAATTAAAAACAAAAAAATAACCGTTATAAAAGTGTTGCCTTTTGATAATGCGGCGCTATTACAATACTGACCTAAGGTAAATCACAATAATAGTCGGGAGGAATAGATTATGGATCGTAGATCATTTCTTAGAAATTCTACATTAGCTGGGGGAGCCGCCGCCGCAGCGACTTTAGGAGCGCCTGCTGTTGCGGGCGGTCACGGCAAAACTTTGACAATGGTACAATCATGGCCACGCGGTTTTGCCGTGCTTGATGACGCCGCGAGATTTTTTGGTGACATGGTATCGCAGATGTCAGACGGCACACTAACTATTGATAGAAAAGCACCTGGTGAATTAGTCGGTGCACTCGAAGTTTTTGACGCGGTAACATCCGGCCAAGCAGATATGTACCACTCTGCAGACTACTATTTCATAGGCCAACATCCAGCTCTAGCTTTTTTTACCGCCGTTCCCTTTGGCGGCGTAGCACAGGAGTTTTCTAACTGGTACTATCACGGTGGTGGGCAGCAGATCCACGACGAAATTGGTGAAATGTTTAATTTTAAAGGTTTGATTGCTGGCAATACAGGCGGACAATCTGGCGGCTGGTTTCGTAAAGAAATGAGTTCTGCCGATGATTTCAAGGGGCTGAAATTTCGCATGCCAGGATTAGGCGGAAAAGCACTTGGTAAACTTGGTGCATCTGTTCAGAATATTCCGGGTGGGGAATTGTATCAGGCATTATCATCAGGCGCTTTGGATGGCCTTGAGTGGGTTGGTCCTGCAGCAGATGAACGTGCAGGTTTCTATGAAGTTGCGAAAGTTTATTACACCGCTGGATTTCATGAACCAGGTGCCGCTTTGTCAGCAAATATAAACTTAGATGTTTGGAATTCACTTTCCGATCAACACAAGGCCATTTTGCAGTATGCATCGATGGCTGCAACGCATTATCAAAAAGCGGAAACGATGTCAGCAAATGGTACTGCACTCGAAAGAATGCAAGCACAGGGCGTAAAGGCATTACAGTTTTCTAACGATGTTTGGGATGCTTTTGGTCAAGCATCGAAAGAAGTGTTGGATGAATTTATGGATGATGAATTATTTCAGTCCACACGTGCAAGCTTTGAAGCATCGCTGGCTAGCTCAGCGGCTTGGATTACCAAATCTGATGGTTACTACGTAGATCAGCGCGTTCGCGTGATGGGTGGCTAGTTAAACTTTTGTTCGGGGTCTAACAGGACCCCGAATTCTGTGAAATAAAGATTTGGTGTACGCATGGAAAGCGATATTGATCTGTCGCTAGGATCAGCCCTTTCTGCAGTCGGAAATGGGATGCTTTGGATCCTAGAAAGTCTGTTCTTTGCAGTGATAAATTTATTTAGTGCGATTACACAACCGCATCTATGGCTAGATTGGTCTGATAAGAAAGCAATAATGCGGTTCGTCTATTATGGTGGGTCAGTAGAATTTTTCTTTGCGGTTCTACTAATTATACTCATTTTTTTTATTTATGGTTTGTTCCGCAACAATTTCATGTGGAAAATGGTAATTGGATTGGAATGGCTCTCCAACAGCATAGGGCGCATTTTTGCCTGGGCTGGCCTTTTAATGGTTATACAGCAGGTATTAATTGTTATAATGCAGCGTATTTTCACCCGACCTGACATCGTATTGGGCGTGGGGATTCCACTGAATTTTGATATTAGTTGGTATGCTGAAGAATTAAAGCTTTATAACGCGTTGGTCATAACACTTTGTGCAACTTACACGTTTGTGCAAGGTGGGCATGTCAGGGTTGACTTGATTTACGCAGGCGTGAGCTTTCGAGCAAAAAAAATTATTGATATGTTTGGTTCGATCTTTTTCATGATGCCTATGGGTGTCATAATTTGGATGTACGGATGGTACTTTATGTGGCGTCATTTAATTATACCCAAACCGTCAGCTAGTGACACGCTCGAAAGACTCTTAGCGAAATCTAGAATTCTTAAGTGGAATGTGGAAACAATAGGTTTTTCACCAAATGGTTTCACGGGTTATTTTATTTTTAAAATTTTACTAGTTGTTTTCGCTGGGTTGATATTTATACACGCTTGGGCCTTTTTGATGCGGTCGTATTTGGAGTTGCGAGAAGGTGCAAGTAGTGATGGTAAATTTAAAGATTTAGACACAGTCGATCCGGTGGCAGATGTCGTTTCCGGCAAAACTTAAGTTTGAGGTTTCGTTATGTTATTTGGTCTCGATGGTGTTGAAATTGGTTTAATTATCGTTTTTGTGTGCCTGTTTGGTGGCATTTTATCCGGTTTCCCAGTTGCATTTGCAATTGGGGGAGCGGGCATCGTTTCTTTTGGAATTATTGCAGTACTTGATTCTGTTGGGATATTGGTTCATCAAGCAATCGACACATCGTCTCAAATGTACAGAGATCTTTTGGCAACCGGTGTAAAAGCATCGCAAGTTTCAACGTTCCGCTACCCAGAATTGCCTACGGTAATCAAACCTCTCTTCGATGGCGGCTGGGAAACAGCGCTTAATCGAACGATCTCTTTCATTGTGAACCGTATCAACGAACGCGTCTTGGCTGGTCAGTCAATCGAAACTCTCTTGGCCGTTCTGATGTTTGTGTTAATGGGTATCACTTTGGAACGCTCGCGTATCGCAAACGATCTCCTAACTACGATGGCAAGGGTTTTTGGGCCTCTTCCCGGCGGTCTTGCCGTTTCGGTTGTCGTAGTAGGCGCTTTTTTGGCCGCATCTACAGGCATTGTAGGGGCGACAGTTGTAACAATGGGGCTTTTATCTTTACCTACTATGTTGCGAAGTGGATATTCTCCTGAACTTTCGACCGGAGTAATTTCAGCATCTGGCACTCTGGGTCAAATTATACCACCTTCCATTGTTATTGTGTTACTTGGAACACTAACGGGCGACTTATACTCTGCTGCACAAGAGGCTCGAGCACAAAACGTGGGTTGTACTGATGCCTTAACATACCTCGGAAAGCCTGCGGTTGTATCTGTGGGCTCACTATTCCAAGCTGCGCTTTTACCTGGCATCATGCTAGCTTTGCTATATGCACTTTATGCTTTTGGCTATGCATTATTCAATCCTTCCAAGGCTCCTGCAGTCACAGGTGCGCCAAGTGATAGTAAGACTGGCTCAGCTTCACAATCACTCACATGGTTCCTTTTCGTTCCCATCGGCATTGTTATGACAGCCGTTTTGTTAAATTTTGGTGGAGTAGCGGGAAGCCAGTCTATCATCGTTGATTCATATTCTGATATTGGAGATGACGCGAGCCTCAGAACCAATGTCTCCGAGGAATGTAAGTCTGCCATGATTGAATTGCATGGTCAGGAGGCTTGGGACTATGCAGTTGAGCAGCAAAAAAATATTGATGCTGAAGGCGGCGTGCAAGAAAGTGTCAAATTATCCGATGAGGAGATAGCCAATGCTATTGAGGCAAAGATAGCTTCCGCCGCACCGATAGGATCTGGAGTTCTTATAATAGCGGTGATGGCGAGTATTGTTTTCGTTTTTGCGAAAGGCGTGAATCCGTCTGCCGATATGCGACCAGTTTTATTTGGTAGCCTAGGCACGGTCTTGTTTTTAATTTTTGATATTTTATTCATTGGCGCAGATGCATCGTCTTCATATACTTTTGCGGTTCTGGCTATACCGGCTGGTTTAATCATTATGGGCGGCATCACTGCAATAAAACGGCTTGCCGAAAATGAACTAATACGCGTGGTCTTCCCACCTTTAGTCCTGATAGTAGCAGTTTTAGGCTCAATTTTAGGTGGAATAACCAACCCTACGCCTGCAGCGGCGCTGGGAGCAACTGGAGCGATAATGCTAGCCGCCTACAGAAAGCTTAAAGAGAATAATTTATCAGGTAAGATAGTAATAAACTCGACATTCGCGCTTATTATCATGCTCCTGCTCGGTATCAATTTTGATATGCGGATAAATACTAATACGGTTTCTACGGAAACTTGGGTAGCGTTCTTTGTAGCGTATACTGCTTATCTTTACGCAATGTTTGGTTTAGTATATGCTTGTTGGACTTTATATGCTTCGGGTGTAATGACATCGGTTGTTCGAGAAACAAGTAAAGTCACGACAATGGTTTTTGCGATATTGATTGGATCGCAGTTGCTCAATTTAGTGGTGATTTCGTTCGGTGGAGAACACTATATCCAGCAATTTCTTAGATCATTCGATAGTGAGGTAACGGTCTTTCTTATCGTTATGCTGGTACTCTTTATACTAGGATTTGTTTTAGACTTTTTAGAGATTATCTACATCGTTATACCAATTGTAGGTCCCGTGATTTACGGAGGTACTTTCGATCCTTTGTGGGTGACAATTATGGTCGCAATTAATCTTCAGACCTCTTTCTTAACGCCACCTTTTGGTTTTGCCTTATTCTACTTGCGCGGTGTAGCCCCGAAATCAGTTACTACCGGCCATATCTACCGTGGCGTTATACCCTTTGTCATAATTCAAATTGTTGGCCTGACTTTATTATATTTTGCGCCATCAATAGTTACGATTGTACCGGCGATATTGGGCCAAGGTTGAATGTACTTCATTGTTTCCCAATGGGAATTATGGCGTACTGAACCCAATTATTGCATTAACCAAAAGGTCGAGAGAGTCTACTAGACTAGCGCCCGGACTAGATAACTGTTCTGTAATAAGTGAAAACTCGGAGCAGGCCACAATTTGTGTTGAGGCTCCGCGCTGGGCAAGGTCGCGCGAAGCACTTTCAATAATTGAATAACTCTGTTCTCCTACACCTTGTTTTTTAATCAACTGAATTGCGCTTAAGATCGCTCCATCGTCTTTTGGCCAGATTGTCGTTCGATTGAGCCTTCCCAAGGCGTTTTCAAACAAACGTGTTTTGCGAACGGCTGGAGAGGCAAGAATTCCTATAGTCTGATAATCTTTAGTGCTTTGAGAAACTTTCCGAGCAGTCAACGAAATCATATCCAGAAACGGAATCGAAACTGCATTCTTAATTGCTGAAGCATAGTGATGGGCGGTGTTACATGGCATGGCCAAAGCTACAGCGCCAGACTCTTCGAGGCGCTTAGCCATTTTGGTAAGTACGGGGGTTGGGTCTTCTCCCGTTTCTTTGATCAGATGAGCTATACGTGAAGGTACCTGGGGATTCATGTCAATCAAGAGTGGAATATGATCCGTATCATCCACCGCCTGGGGAAGTGCTTCCATAAGTTTTTTTTGTAGAAGAATAGTCGCTGCTGGCCCCATCCCCCCCAAAATGCCAATTGGTTTAAGGCTCATATATTTATCCACTTGCGCTTTTTCTCAAAAACAAAATCATATCCGAATAGGCCAACGGCTCCCCCAGTATGTAAAAAGACGACCCTTTCATCGTCTTCAAATTTCCCCTTTCGCGCGAGATCAATTAAGCCTGCAGCACCTTTTGCAGAGTACACTGGGTCTAGCAAAATTCCCTCTAGTGCCGCAAACATTTCTATGGCTTCTAACCCAGTTTCCGTGGGCAACCCGTAACCCTCACCAACGTAGTTGGTGTTGGCAACAACATCTTTTCGTTGAACGACACCCGAACATCCCAACTTTTGCGCAGTCTTTAAGGCAAGATCATAGACCATCTGCTCTTGCTTGGGTTTTGGTGCCCGCGTGCCGATTCCCAACAATGGAATATTTGCGTTCATTGCGCATAGGCCGGTTACAAGGCCAGCTTGCGTACCAGAAGAACCTGTTGCATGTATCACCCGACTGATTTTTAAGGATCTGTCATTTATTTGTGAAAGCAACTCAAAGGCGCAGTTTACATAACCTAATGCACCAGTTGCATTTGACCCCCCACCTGGAATTATATATACATTTAGTCCGTTCTCTTGCTTCTGTAGCGCCACCCTATCCATCTCCTCAACCATATTATGACCACTAGGAAATTTTTCTGTAGTCGCCCCATGGAGGTGATCCAAAAGAACATTGCCGTTCGTGTTGTAATTTATATTACTATAACCTGTTCGATCTTCTAAGAGAATATGGCATTCAATGCCTAGTTTAGCCGCCGCTGCGGCTGTCTGGCGAGCATGATTAGATTGGGTCGCTCCCTGCGTTATGACAATATCTGCTCCGTGAGCATCTGCTTCTGCCATAAGAAACTCAAGTTTTCGTGTCTTATTCCCCCCAGTGCTGAGGCCGGTGCAATCGTCACGCTTGATCCAAATCTCAACGCCGAGCTCTTTAGATAGGCGGGGCATTGCTTCTAATGGTGTGGGTAAATGGGCGAGGTGGATACGGGGGAATCGTGCAAGGTGCATTTTTGTTCTTTTTCTTCATGTTTGAAATTTTTGTTTATTTTCTATCGGCGGCTGCCCAGCATGGCAAGGTAGACCTTTAAAGATCCGTCATAAACCATGCTGGAGTATCAAATAGAAAAGTGCTGTTTATGTTTGAGTGACGATGTTTTATGATAGGTCTGTTTCTTAAGAACAAGGAGACAGCTATGCTGGACGGGCTTCGTGTCGTTGAATTTGAAGGTCTTGGGCCTGCTCCTTTTGCGTCCATGCTTTTAGCAGACCTTGGTGCTGAAGTGATCACAATCCACAGGGCGGTTCCTGCAGATACGCCAGGTAATACCGATAATAGCCCACTTGACCGAGGAAAACGCTCTATTGTTTTGGATTTAAAATCTGATGTAGACTTAGAAATTGTCAAAGCTCTCTTGGAAACAGCGGATGGGCTCATTGAAGGTCTCAGGCCCGGTGTGATGGAGCGCCTTGGCCTCGGCCCACGAGAAGTTTTGAAGCTGAATCCAAAACTCATTTACGGACGCATGACAGGCTGGGGGCAGGACGGCCCACTGGCAAAGGATGCTGGACATGATCTGAACTATATAGGGAGGGCCGGAGCACTCTGGTATGGTTCAAATCTTGGTGAAACACCGTTTACGCCACCCACATTGGTTGGCGATATCGGTGGTGGTGCCATGTATTTGGTGGTAGGTATGCTTTCCGGATTTTTGAATGTCAAAAATGGGGGAGATGGAAGCGTTGTTGATGCGGCTATTGTAGACGGCGCCGCTCATATGATGTCTTTGTTAATGTCGCTAAGAACTTCTGGAGGTCTTAAGATGAACCGCGGGCAAAGCACACTTGATGGCCCGCATTGGAGCCGCTGTTATGCCACAAAAGATGGTAGATATTTAGCTGTACAATGTATAGAGCCAAAGTTCTATGCAACATTCCTAAACTGTCTCAATCTGGATGGGGACAAAGAGTTTTTGCGTCAATTTGACAAAAATCTCTGGCCTGCGCTATCTGATCGTCTCTCGAAGATATTTTTGACAAAGCCGCTCGCGGAGTGGAATGTAATCTTTAATGGAAAAGATGCTTGCGTTGCGCCGGTTTTGTCCCCAGAGCAGTCGGGGAGTGATCCGCATATTGCTGCTAGAGCTATCTGGTTTGAGTGGCAAGGTCATTTACAGGCTCGACCGGCACCTCGCTTTTCGAACTGGCAACCCGTTGAAAAGTCAATTATTCCTCAAAAAGATGCAGACCGTCAAAGTCTTTTGGCAGAATTAAATATAAGAGTTGAAAATGAATAAAGAACTAAAAGCGCTTCAGGACCTATTGAATAATCGTTACTCCTGTCGTGGCTTTCTCGATACGGAGTTGCCGAGAGAAATTATCGAAGAAATTGTAACAACAGCACAGAAAGTACCCTCTTGGTGTAATTCGCAGCCGTGGCAGCTTGCTATTTGTTCGCCTAAAAAAACAAAGGAAGTCGCATTGGATCTAATGCAATCGGCAGAAGGTGGCATGCACGATCCAGATATTGCTTTTCCGGAGAGCTATCGGGGTGTCTATAAGGAGCGACGCTCAACTTGTGGCTGGCAGCTTTATGATGCGGTAGGTGTGGCAAAAGGGGATCGAGACGGTTCCTATAAACAAATGATGGAAAACTATCGTTTTTTTGGAGCACCACATGTTGCTATTATAAGTACTCCGAAAGAGCTGGGCGTGTATGGCGCTGTAGATTGTGGCGCCTTTATCGTTGCTTTTGCACTGGCGGCACAAGCTTCAGGCGTTGCTACCATCCCACAAGCAGCGGTTGCTGGCATCTCCCCAATTGTACGTTCGGTCCTTAGTTTGCCAGAAGATCGCGATATCTTATGTGCAATATCGTTTGGCTACGAAGACAAATCGCACCCTGCAAATCAATTCCGTACCGAGCGAGCTCCAATTAGTGAGGTGATTGACTGGCATTGAGTGGGTGAAATAATGCCTTGACTGTGGGCCAGTTTATTTCATTTAACGGTAGTTGCCTGGATTTTAGTCCCTAGGCTGCCAACCTATCCCATGGAGAAAATCGATTGGTACCATAACTTCAGGTTCCACCACATTGGCTTTTGAAACGGCTTTAATGAGCTCTTCCGCGCATTGTTCCAAAAGCGGCGTGGTTTTGTAGTGGCAGGGAATAATTGTTTTGAAGTCAAAGAACTTTTCGGCGGCATATCCCGCCCGTTTCATATCCATGGTAAAGTGTCCGCCTGCGGCAAGAATGCCAATGTCGGGCGAGTGCAAGTCTTGGAAAACTGCCATATCGGCCATTACATCTGTATCGCCTGACACATAAATTGTGTGCCCTTCGCCAGAAATCATAAAGCCGCACTCGCTCCCAATACATTTAGGGCCATCTGGAGTGCGCATAGTGGAACTATGAACCGCATGGACCATAGTAACTGCTACCTCTCCCAACATAACGGTCCCACCTTTATTAAAACCGATCCCTTCAATATCCTCATGCTCCGTCCAGTAGTTGACCAAATCAAACTGGCCAACGACTGGGATTTTTTTCTCTTTGGCAAGTGGTAATGCAGATGAGATATGGTCAAAGTGCCCGTGTGTTAACAAAATATGAGTTGCCCCATTGATAGCCTTTGGATGTGCAGTTTCTGGCAGCATTGGATTGCCGTACAACCAGGGGTCGATAAGTAAAACCTGTCCTGCCATCTCGATACGAAATGAAGCGTGACCCAGCCAGATGATCTTCACGGAGAATTCCTTCCATTAAATAAAATTTATATCCACCATTTTGGCAGAGTAACGCCAATATGCAACAGATTTAGGACCTCTCCGCTTGCAGGCTGGCATCGGCTTAGGTAAACCAAGTGCAGAAATTTCAATGGAGACTGACATGTCAATTGATACGGCAACCGCAGCTAGGGTAGCAAAGCTTGCCCGTATTAAGGTTGAGGAAGAGGCGCTACCTGCTTTAGCCGAAGAATTCAATATAATCCTTGGATTCATTGACCAATTGAATGAGGTAGATGTCGAGGGTGTGGAGCCGATGACCTCTGTTACGCCGCAACGATTAAAACGCCGTGAAGATATAATCACCGACGGTGATCAGCAGCCTAAAGTGCTGTCTAATGCACCCGATGCACGCGAGGGTTTTTTCACGGTTCCGAAGGTCGTTGATTAATGACGGATCTCAATACATTGACTCTCGCAGAGGCTCGCGATCTGCTTCGAAAAAGAGAATTTTCATCGGTTGATTTAACCGAAAGCTGCTTGAAAGCTGCGGAAGAGGGAGCTAGCCTTAACGCCTTTGTGCACTCCACCGCTGAGATTGCCTTAGATCGCGCGCGAGCCGCAGATGTGTTACTTTCAAGCGATGAGGCGCCTGCTATGTGCGGCCTGCCCATCGGCGTCAAAGATCTGTTTTGCACAAAGGGTGCACCTTCGCAGGCGGCCAGTTATATTTTGGAGGGGTTTGTTCCTGAGTATGAAAGTACCGTAAGCCAACATTTAGCGGACGCAGGGGCAATTATGATTGGCAAACTTAATATGGACGAGTTTGCGATGGGTTCTTCGAATGAAACTTCGGTTTACGGCAATGCTATTAATCCGTGGCGGGATGGCGAGACTAGGTTGACTCCTGGGGGCTCTTCTGGCGGCTCGGCTTCCGCTGTAGCAGCGGACCTTTGCTTGGCAGCGACAGGAACTGATACAGGTGGCTCTATTAGACAGCCGGCGGCATTTTCTGGAATTGTTGGAATAAAGCCAACCTATGGACGCTGCTCGCGCTGGGGGATTGTGGCATTTGCCAGTTCGCTTGATCAGGCAGGTCCGATGACAAAGTCGGTCCGTGACGCTGCGATTATGCTCCAGGTCATGTGCGGTCATGACCCTAAAGACAGCACTAGTTCCGAGCTCGCTGTACCAGTTTTCGAAGCTGCGCTCACTGGTGATATCCGGGGAAAAAAAATTGCACTTCCAAAAGAATATCGCATGGACGGTATGCCGGAAGAAATTGAAAAACTATGGTTGTACGGGGCTGATATGCTGCGCGATGCTGGGGCTGAGATCATTGAAGTGAGTTTGCCGCATACTAAATACGCCTTGCCCGCTTACTATGTAATCGCGCCAGCAGAAGCCTCCTCAAACCTTGCTCGGTATGATGGTGTGCGTTTTGGTCATCGTGCTAAAATAACGTCTGATGACAGTATCACAGAAATGTATGAAAAAACTCGTGCCGAGGGGTTCGGAGCCGAAGTGCAGCGACGCGTTATGATAGGAACCTATGTATTATCAGCAGGGTTTTATGACGCCTATTATAATCGCGCACGCCGTGTCCGTGCGCTCATAAAGAAAGATTTTGACGATGTTTTTAAAAGCGGTATTGATGCAATTTTGACACCAACGACACCATCGGCTGCCTTCCCTGTTGGTACTATGGAAAGCATGAACCCTGTCCAAATGTACCTAAACGATGTCTTTACTGTGACAGTTAACCTTGCAGGGCTGCCAGGTATTTCTATCCCGGCAGGTCTTGATCAGAGAGGATTACCGCTTGGACTACAACTGGTTGGCCAACCATGGGCCGAAGCGGATTTACTTAACAAGGCCTTTGCACTCGAAAGATCTCTGGGCTTTGTAGAAAAGCCAAGGAAATGGTGGTAAGTTTGATGCGATTTTTTTTCGTAAAAAGGCTGTTCGCATTCAGAATTGGATGTTTATGGTACGTAGTCATGGCTACATTTGGTTGTGTAGAAACTCTTCCAGATAGTAGCTATAAAACATCTTCGGTTAGATCATCAGGGACTCCCATCGGGGTACTTCCTAAGAAAAGTGTTGTGGATCAGATGGATATTGGTGGCGCAATAGAGCAGGTGCCACTTGATGAAAATAGCAACAACATAAATGGACCTCTTTCCGATGAAAACGATTTTGCCGCTGTATCTAGCCGTCAGACCATCGAGAGCGATGCCCAGCGCATTGCGATCAATAGGGCGCTTTATCAAGTTTTTGAGCCAGCAGAACTGCCAGTTCGGTCGGGGACAGATACTCCTAATATTGTAGCTTTTGCTCTAAAAACCACCAATCCTCTTAAAGTGGCTTTGTATAATCGGGGGCCCTTTTCATCTGAAAAGCGAGCATTGGTCAACTGTAATAAATATGCCTCTCCAAGCAAGGCGCAAGAGGTGTTTTTATCCAAAGGTGGTCCGAAGCGCGATTTATTTGGACTTGACCCTGATGGAGATGGTTATGCTTGCACCTGGGATCCAACTCCGTTCAGATTGGCGCAATCTGAAGGATGATAGGCTTTGAAAGTGCTCTATGTTTTCCATCGGATAATCATGGGAAGCGGCGAGGTAGCCTGCAGCCCTCAATGATTATAATTCATTACACCGGTATGCAAAGTGTTCAAGCGGCCTTAGAGCGTTTGTGCTCACCAGAGTTTGAGGTTTCTTCACATTATTTGATTTCCGCGCAGGGAGAAATTTTTCAATTAGTTAGCGAGGATCGCCGCGCATGGCATGCAGGTTTATCTTACTGGCGCGGATGGCAAGATATAAACAGTAGGTCTATAGGGATAGAGCTGGACAATGTTGGTGACCAACCATTTCCCTTTCCACAAATGAGGTCTTTGATCTCTCTTTGTAAAGATATCCAGTGTCGCTGGCGCATCTGGCCTGTAAATGTTCTCGGGCATTCAGATGTTTCAGTGACAAGGAAAGTAGATCCAGGTAGTAAATTTGATTGGGAAAGTTTGGCTAGGGCCGGTGTAGGTATCTGGCCAGAAAATTCTACTACAAATAGTGATATTGCCCCATCTAAGGTGAATTTTCTTAAAAATGCTGAGCTTTTAGGATACGATATATCGAATGGATTATCCTCAGTTTTAGCCGCTGTTCGTCGCCGGTTTTCTCCCTACCGTTCAGGTCCATTGGGGTCAGCTGACTGTGCTTTGATGGATCGCCTCTTAACGGCTTTTTCCATTGACCAAGAGCGAAAAACGCCTTAACCCGCTTTATTGCGGGAAGCTGGATGACCGCGGGTCTTCTACGACGCGAGGAAAGTCCGGACTCCACAAAGCAACGGTGCCGGGTAACGCCCGGACTTGGTAACTCGATGGAAAGCGCCACAGAAAGCAAACCGCCTGTGCTTGCACAGGTAAGGGTGAAAGGGTGGGGTAAGAGCCCACCGGGGGGTTGGTAACAACATCCGCATGGCAAGCCCCACCGGGAGCAATGCCGAATAGGAACCTTGTTGCGGTTTGATCGCTTAAGCGATAGCACCGCAGGGTCGCTTTGGCTTAGAAGGTTCGGGTTGGCAGCTAGAGGCGTGGAAGTAATTCCACGTTTAGATGAATGGTCATCCAATGGGGCAACTCATAGACAGAATCCGGCTTACAGGCTTCCCGCATATCTTTAAATTTTTCAATCATGGCGAATCTTACCCGACTTAAGGTTGACAGCAAGATTGCGTAGGGTAAAAGGCGGGCTTTAAACGTTCCAAATCGAACTGGACCTCACGTCGGAGTTTCACATGGCAAAGCCAACCACAATAAAAATCCGCCTTAATTCAAGCGCGGGAACTGGACATTTCTATGTCACTAAAAAGAATGCGCGTACTATGACAGAAAAAATGGTTGTGCGTAAGTATGATCCTGTTGCACGCAAGCACGTTGAATATAAAGAGGGAAAAATCAAGTAAAACTATTCATAGTAAATTCTTATTATGCAAATAGAAAGCCGCGCAAAATTTCACGCGGCTTTGTTGGTCACAGAAACCCTAAAAAAGCATAATAGACTGTATGCCTAGTTTTCGCAAAACTGCTTCAATCTTGGCTTCCCATAAAAAACAAAAGAAACTGAAACATGTTTAAAAAGTCAAGATAGAGGTTTAACGCACCATGGATTGCTGATTTGTCAAGCCATTCTTGATCACCATGATGTGCATGTACTAGATAGGTATTTTTAATGTTTTGAGTATCGTACGCTGTCAAACCGGCAAAGATCAAAACACCCAAAATTGAAATTGCAAACATGATTGCCGGCGACTGTAGAAACCAATTTATTATCATTGCAATCACAATTCCAATCACACCCATTACCAAAAAGGATCCCCAGCCAGATATATCTTTTCTAGTTGTGTATCCCCACAGCGAAAGGCCAGCGAAAGCTATTGCTGTGACAAGAAATGTCTGCACAATCGAGTAACTGGTGTAAAAGACGAAAATTGAACTTAACGAAACACCGATCAGAGTGGCGAATGCGAAGAAAAACAATTGTGCCCCACTAGCAGACGCTCGTTGCATGATTGCACCAAAAGCAAAAATCATGGCGAGGGGTGCAAATAACACTAACCATTTTAAAGCGGTGGTATATATCGCCACACCTAGTCCAGTTAGCAAAGTCCCGTTTCTCATAGTACCTGCAGCCAATGCCGGATCCGTTGTGGTTGCCAACCCAGCGATTGCCCATGCGGACAAAGCTGTTATCAGCATTCCCACGGACATGGTGCCATACACCTTATTCATGTGAGCTCGAAGGCCCTCATCGATTTCAGCTGCTCTTGTCCCGACTGTATTACGTATTGTATTATAGTCTGCCATTTTTAGCCTCCTATTAAACCTCGGTGGATATAGTTTATCCGATAGATTGATATATCGTACTTCTTTCAAAGGTAATCAAGCAAAGAAAACACCAGTTTTGTGAAAAATTGTCGCATTTTTTTGATTATGCTATTTTTATGACCAATTTGCCGGTCGATTTGCGTGATTTTAGTAATTGAAGACCCAAGAGAGCATCGCTAAAAGGTAAAATTTTGCTAACGTGGGGATTAAGCTTTCCTTGGGCATACCAACTCATCAGTGTTGCAAGGCTGTCCGCCTGGACTGTGGGGTTAAATTTCAAATATCCGCCCCAGTTAAGCCCAATGACTGAAATATTTTTAACCATCATGTGGTTTGCTCTTATAAGGGGTAGTTTACCGCTGGCAAATCCAATAACAAGAATACGCCCGTCAGGGTTGCAGGCTCGGAAAATATCAGTGAATTGATCTCCGCCTACAGGATCATAGACAATGTCTGCTCCACCAAGTGCTTTTACCTGGTCTCTCAATTCGCCACTGTCTGAATCGATCAGATAATCAGCACCAGCTTGAGCTGCGGCTGCTAGTTTCTGTTCACCACGGGCGATAGCAATCACACTTGCGCCCATAGTTTTTCCAATCTCCACTGCCGT
>MDTB01018235.1_pt1 | contig 57912 bp, 56 predicted proteins | sample 811161 | NCBI WGS metagenome assembly MDTB01 (sample SAMN05326650, study PRJNA326480) | marine metagenome | isolation source: seawater | place: Mediterranean Sea | collected 2009 | reverse complement strand
GACCACCACGTTGATAGGCTGGGTGTGGAAGCGCAGTAATGCGTGCAGCTGACCAGTACTAATAGCTCAATTGGCTTGATTTATGCACTGAAAAAAATTCTTATTATTAAGATTTAAAGATATTAACTTATTTAAAAATTTAACTTTTAGTAGTTTTTTTCATCGCTATTTTATTGCTGATGACAAGACATTAAAAATATATTTTTTGTTTAAATTGAATCTGCTACCAAGTTGATTTGAATGTATACCTGCAGCAACATGAGATATTAATGAAATTTGATTTATAGAAAATTTTGAATTTAGGAAAAGATAAGCAAACATCGAAAGAAATATATCCCCAGCGCCAGTTGAATCTAGTCTTTGGCTAAGTACAGATGGAACAAAGTGTATCTTTCTTTTAAAAATTACATAACTTCCATATCTGCCATGGGTAACAATAACAATCTTATGACCTTGAAATGTAGAAATATTTTTTGATATTAATGTTTTTATGCTTGTATGTTTATCTTGAACTACTAGTCTAAATTCCGATTCATCCATACTTAATATTAAACTTTTTTTATATTTATTTGCTAAATTATAACCAAAATTATAGGAATTTGATTGGCAGTTCACCACAAGATTCTTATTATATTTCAAGAAAAAGCTTTGCATTTTTTTAAATGAAAAAATATATCCAAAATCATAAAATAAAACTTGATCATATTGATTGTTTTTTTTTCGCAAAAAAGAAATAATTTTATTTTCCACCTTTTTTTTGACTTTTAATTCCTCATTTTCATTACTTTGAAAAAATCTTTCTAAAGTATAGCTATCAACATACCTGTTTTTTTTGATAATTTTATTTTCTGAAATCAAATGAATAATATTTACATTTTTACTCAACTTTCTCTTAATTAAAGAATAATCTTTTTTATTACCAACAAAAACATAATCTATTTTTTTATAAAATTGAGAGAGAAAATTTAGTATTAACAATGTTCCCCCAAAACTTAATTCCTCACCAACTAATCTTGTTGCAATAATATTGTTTTTATTAGATTTTCCTGATGGGATAGAATTTTTAATTACATCAAAAATTGGATCCCCTATAATTAAAACTTTTTTTTCTGATATTGTATTAATTAATTTTTTGAATTCTAAACTCAAATCCTCAATGATAAATTTTTTAATAAATTTTCTTGCTTCATCAGTTATAAAGTCAAAGTTTTTATTTATAATAGAACTTGATGAATGAAGTTCAGAATTTGTGAATAAAATTTTTCCCTTATATTTTTCAACTTCTTTCTTTTCTAAAAGAATATTTTTCGACAAATCGTCACTTAAATTTTTATAATCTTTACCCTTTATATAATAATGCGGTTTTATAAGTCTGATATTTTGAATTGCAGTGGGATAATTGCTTATTATAACCTCATCTATTTCCTTTATTGATTTTAAAACTTCAGATCTTTTAAAAGTATTGAAAATTGGTTTTCCTGGTCCTTTGTGATCATATTTATCTGAGGTTATTGATACAATTAAATAATCAACTTTTTTCTTAGCTTCTTCAAAATATTTTATGTGACCGAAATGAACCACATCAAATACACCATGAATTAATCCAATCTTTTTATTTTTTTTTTTTAAACTTATGATTTTGTTTTTAAGATTCATTATTAATTATATAAACAACTAAATAATTAATATGATGCATATAAATAAAAATTTCAAGAAAAAGAGGTTAAATTTATTAATGCAAAAAATATTAAATTGAAATAAAAGTACTTAAATCTTTTAATTTAATATTTTTAAACTAAGTATAAATGAATAATAAGCTTAATATAGTTTCTTCGTTACACAAAAAAACTAAAAGAAATTATCTTTCAAGAATGATGGATAACAAAGTTTTTCATATGAAATTGGCAAAAAAATACTCAATAGATTATTGGGATGGTTCCAGAAAGTCTGGCTATGGAGGATATCGGTATATAAAGGATTATTGGAAACCAGTAGCACTGAAACTCATAAAAAAATACAAGCTAACTAATAAATCTTCAATTTTAGATGTTGGTTGTGGGAAGGGTTTTTTACTTCTCGAAATAAAAAATTTGCTTCCAAATATTTTTATATCTGGTTTTGATGTATCAAGATATGCTATTTCAAAATCACCAAAAGATATAAAAAAAAAACTTTTCGTATATGATGCTAAAAAAAGATTTCCATTTAAGAATAAAAAATTTGATTTAGTTATTTCACTTGCATTAATCCATAATCTAAATATTTATGACTTAATAAATTGTTTAAAAGAAATATCAAGAGTTGGAAAAAAACAATACTTAATGACAGAAAGTTATCGGAATAATCGAGAATTATTTAATTTACAATGTTGGGCTTTGACTTGTGAGTCTTTTTTTAGCCCTGATGAATGGAAATGGATATTTAAAGAGAGTGGTTATAAGGGAGATTATGAGTTAATTTATTTTTAATATTATAAATATAATATTATAATTTCGACTTAAAAAGTTATGCTAAATATATCAATTCAAAATAAAAAAAAAATTGTCAAAAATTTTTTAAAAAACGGTTATATAATTTTTGAAATAGAGGATCAAAAAAAATTAAATCAAATAAAAAAAATTTCTAGTAGTCAAATTAAATCAAGTTTAAAAATAAAAAACTATTTAGTTAAAAAAAATATTTTTGATAATTTTCATAACTATATTGATAGTACAAATCTTAACGCAATTAGAATGTCAATTTATTCAAAATTAAATTCTCAAAAGGATTTTTTAAAAAATTACTATAGTTTAGCTGAAAAACACTTAGAAATTATTTGTGGAAATGAGCTTGCAATGCAAAGAAAAATTAATTTAAGCATTCAATTACCTAAGGACAACAGTTCATTATTGCCAATTCATTCTGATGTATGGACAGGATGCTCACCATTTGAAGTAGTGCTTTGGGTTCCCCTTGTAGATGTATATGATACCAAATCAATGTATATTTTTCCAAAAACTATTAATGATAAAGTTTATAAAAAATTTAAATCATACAAAAATTCTCAAACTTTGTTTGACAAACATAAAGATAAAATTAAATTTTTAAATTTAAAATTTGGACAAGGTATAATTTTTTCTCACTCAATAATTCATGGAAATGTTATTAATGATACTAAAGAAACAAGATGGAGTCTAAATTGTAGATTTAAATCTTTAATGTCACCTTATTATACAAAGGATATTGCAGAAACATTTATACCATTAAGTATAAAACCCGCAACTAATATGGGATTAGATTATGAGCACCCAAAAATCTAAGAAACCTGAAGGATATCGGGGCTACATTTTTACAAGAAAAATCAATGGAAGCTTTATTCCTCATAGGGTTCAAAACCTGGTAATAAAGGATTTTGCGGAAAGAAAAAATTTTTTTTTTAAATTAAGTTTAACAGAATACGCAATGAAAGGCTCTTATGTAACTTTAGGTGCATTATTACGAGAAGTAAAAAAATTAGAGGGTGTAATATTTTACAGTTATGAAATGCTTTTTGATAATATAAGTTTTTGCAAAGATATTTTATTAAAAATAATTAAGAATAAAAAAAGTGTTCATTTTGCATTAGAAGAGATTCATATCAAAAATAATGCGGATATAAAAAATTTGTTAAAGATCATACAAATTAAAAAAAATTCAATGCCTCTTGTTGAAAAGAATATCTTAAAAAAAATTTTGAATACAAAAGATAAAATTATAAAGCAGTAAATGAATTTTAAAATTTTAATTACTTTTATGTGTAAGCAAAGTATAAGTTTTTTGATAACTAAAGTTAAAAAGTTTTATTAATTATGGCCAGTTTGGGTAAAGATAAAATTTTAAATTCTGTCAACAAAGTACTTCAAAATAGAATAAAAATAAAAAAAGAACAGAAATATTTATTTCTTATTCGTGCAGCGGAATTAGCATTTATTGAACTCAGTAAACTTGGAAAAATTAGAGGACCATTGCATACTTCTGTTGGACAAGAAGCTGTAGCAGTTTCTGTATGTTCAAAATTAAAAATTAATGATGCTTTATTTAGCACGCATAGAGGTCATGGACATTATCTTGCAAAAGGTGGAAATTTGACCAAACTTTTATTAGAACTCTTTGGAGATAAAAATGGATGTTGTGCGGGCCTGGGGGGATCTATGCATGTGGCAGATTTAGAAAAAAATATAGTTGGCTCAAATGGTATTGTTGGTGCTGGTGTTCCTATAGCTTGCGGTCATGCTATGGGTCAAAAAATGAGCAGGATAAATGGAATTTCAGTTGTATTTTTTGGCGATGGTGCAATGAACCAAGGCGTAGTGATGGAGAGTCTTAACATGGCAGCTATATATAAATTACCAATCCTATTTGCCTGTGAGAATAATTATTATGCTTATTCAACTAAATCTAAAGATATGTCAAAAACTTCACTATACCTAAGAGCAAGGGGCTTTGGGATAGACTCTTACAATGAAGACGGAATGAATTTAAAACCCTTAAGTAAAAAGATAAGTTTACTAATTGCCAAAGTAAGAAAAAAAAAATTACCAGTTTTCATTGAATTTCAAACCTATCGGTATCATAGACATTTTGCAACCGAGATGCCAAGACATAATGATTATATTGACAAAAAAACTAGATCAAAAATGTTTAAAAAAGATCCATGTTATTTAGAGTCCAAAAGATTAGGTTTAGATATTAAACAAACCGATAAGCTAATTGATTTGATTAAAAATTGTATAGTCAAGGAAGGGTTAAAATTAACTAAATGATGACTTATTTGGAAGCTGTAGCAAAAGCAGTAAATAATTTAATGAAATATAACAAAAAATGTATTTACTTAGGTGAGGATGTGAGAAGTGGACAAAGAGGGATATCAGATGGATTCTTAAAAAAGTATGGATCTGCGAGAGTTGTAGATACACCTATATCTGAGTCCGCTTTTTCTGGTTATGCCCTCGGGTTAGCCATATCAAATTATAGGCCCATTGTTGAATTTAATTTTGCTGGATTAATTTATGTTTGTTTAGATCAATTATTTAATCAAGCATCAAAATTTAAGGCAATGTCAGGAAATAAAAAAGATGTGCCAATAATATATGTTTTACCTACGGGAACTAAGGGAGGTCTTGCAGGTCATCACTCAGACAATCCATATTCAACCTTATCACACTTAGGCATTCAGTCTTTTATGCCTTTATGCTCTACTGAAGTTGAGAATATATTTCAATATGCGTATAAAAAAAAAGAGCCTATAGCAATATTTTTACCGACTGAAGAGTTTAGAAGTAAACATAAATTTAATTTAGATAATAAAAAAATTCCAGGTTTAAAAAAATTAATTGGCAGTAAAAAAAAAATTTCAAAAATATCAATTTTTTGTACTGGAACCACAATAAGTAAGTGTATAAATGTAATGAAAAATATTATGAATAAAGGTAATTCTTCGGTAAGTCTTTATGGACTCTCAGATTTGTCTTTATCAAAATCTACCTCAATTTCTATATCTAATGTAAAATCGAAAAAAATTTTAATCGTAGATGATTCCCCAGCTAATTTTGGGTTGTCTTCTGAAATAGAGTTAATTTTGAGAAGAACTGGCAGATTTAGAAAAGACGATATTCAAATAATTCCAAGAGAATCTAATTTTATACCTTTTAATAAAGATCTAGAAGATAGCATTAGGCCTACAGAAAATAAAATTAGGAAAAAATTATTAATGATGTTATAGAATTTCAATGAAATTACTTAAAGAAGGTATTTATCAACTAGATAGAAGTTTAATTTCACAAATTAGTATAAATAATATTAAAAATCTGGAAGAAAGCGCATCTAAAGTTGATCGTTTAAGAAGCAGAATACTTTACCACTCATCTTCTAAATCGGAGCCACAACATATGCTAATATGCTTTGATTCAAAATCTATTGTTGAAGTATCGTTTCATACTTTTGCTGAAAGTTTCATGATTTTAAGTGGTGTAGCTCAATACCGATTTTATTCTATAAAGGATGGCTCAGTCGTTTATGATATTAGAATGTCTCCAGCCTCAAAAAAAGGCATTTTCTATACTTATATTTCTCCAAATATCCCACATAGATTTTTTCCATTAACAAAGCATGTAGTTGCTAATGAGGTAGGGTATTCTTTTTTTTCTCCTGAGCAAACCTCATTTGGAGAAGGAACCTTATTTGATGTCTCAAATAAAGTTAAATCTGAGGAGATAGCAACTCAACCTTTAATAAGAAATTCAGATACAAAATTTAATAAAATATCATCAGATGAATATACTTTTGATTCTAAAATAGGAGTTGCTGAAATATCTTACGAGTCTATTCTTGATTTGTTAGAAAAAGAAAAAAAACCTTTCTCTATATCACCTAGTAAGAATTTGACTAAATTTAAAAAACATAACTTTTTATTAGAAAAACTTTGTATAATTCCAAATAATTGTAAATTAAAATTAAAGCTTCAAGATTCAATTGTAAATAATATTTATGGATGTTCGAGAATAAAATCAAAAGATTTAGATAAAAAACTTGATGTTTTAAATAATTTTGCTGTTGGTCCAATTAAAAATACTGAAACAATTATTCAAAATATTGATAGTGAATTTTCTATAATACATGTCGCTACAGAGAGAAACATTTAAAGTTCGTAGTACTTGTCGACTATGCGACTCAAATAACTTGAAGCTAATTCTTGAAATGCCATCAAGCCAACCAGTTGATAATTTTAGAGCAGTATTTGATGATGATTTAAGACTAGAGTCATTTGAAATGAGTTTATTTATCTGTGATGATTGTGGCCATGTTCAGTTATTGAATGTTGTTGATCCTAATATTTTGTACGGAAATTATATTTATGAGAGCAGCAGCAGCCCTGACTTAAGAAATCATTTCTCAGACTATGCAGACTATTTGTTTGATAAGAAATATCTGAAAAAAGGTTCAAAAATTTTAGATGTTGGCTCAAATGATGGTTTGTTATTAGATTTTTTCAAACAAAAAGGCGCTATTACATTCGGCGTAGATCCTGCAAAAAAAGTATCAGATATTTCAAAAAAAAAAGGGCATACTATTTTCTGTGAATATTTAAATCATAATTTAGTAAAAAAAATAAAAGCTTCCAAAATCTCAGATTTTGATGTTGTTACAGCAAACAATGTTTTCTCACATTCAGATGATTTAAAGTCTGTATTAGAGTGCATTTCTAATTTAATGACAGCAGAAGGCTTTTACATCTTTGAAGTTTCTTATCTGTTAAATACACTGAGGAATAGAGTGATTGATTATATTTATCATGAACATCTTAGTTATCATTCTGTAAAGTCATTAATACCGTTCCTTAAAAGTAAAAAACTCTATATTTATGATATTATAAATATTCCCACGAAAGGTGGCAGTATAAGAGTTGTCTGTGGCAAAAATAAAGAAAAAGAAAATATTTCTTTATTAAATTCTATGGTTGGTCTCGAAGAATCTGAGAAGATATTTCAAAAAAAAACATATACTGGAATAAAAAATGAAATCCTAAACTCAAAAAATATGATTTTTGAATGGATAAGAGAAGAAAAAAAATTAAAAAGAAACATAAAATTTTTTGGGTATGGGGCATCAGCAACTGGAACAGTTTTATGTAAATTATTAGGTTTAGATAAGTTTTTGAGTGGTATTATTGATGATAATGCCGCAAGACAAAATCTTTTATCACCTAATTCTTTTTTACCAATAGTATCTTTAGATTCTTTAATTCAAGATAATAACATAATAATAATCATTCTAGCTTGGAGATATGAAAAACAAATAGTGCAAAAAATTCTAAATAAAATTGGCAAACAGATAAAAATTATATCTGTTAAACCAAAAATAACTAAATTAGACGAACTGTAGTTACTTTACCTGAAAATTTTTTTATGATTTAGATTTTTTATTTTTTTTGAAATTTTGGTAGTGCTAATACCATGTTTATTTAACAAGTCATCTTGACTTCCATAACAGTGAATGAATTTATCCTTTAATGAAAAGTTAATAATTTTGCCATCATAATTTTCTTCAGTTGCAGCAGTTTTAACAATATTATTAAGTCCTCCAATTTCTGAATGATCTTCAATAATAATGATTAGTTTAAAATTTTTAAATTTTTTTTTTAATCCAGAAAAATCAAATGGTTTTAAAGTATGGCAACTATTAATTTCAATTGAAAATTTTTTTTTGAATTTTTCTTTTATCTCAAATGCTTTTTTTATTATTGGACCAAAAGTTAAAATACAAATATCTTTTCCTGGTACTATTTTTCTTATTTTTCCAAAATTCCATTTATCACTTAAATTATTTACATATGTTTTTTCTCCAGCCTTTCCAATTCTTAAATATGTAGGATTTTTTGATTTTTTAACACAGAACTTCACTGAATCTTCCATCTCTTGTGGATCACATGGGGCAATCACATTCATATTTGGAATAGATCTAGCAACAGATATGTCCTCTTGTGTCAAGTGTGTTGAACCAAGTGTAGAGTAAATAGTTCCCGATCCCATACCTACAATAGTTACTGGTAAATTTTGATAACATAGGTCGACTCTAATCATTTCAAATGGCCTATATAATGCAAATGTAGCAATAGTGTAACAAAAAGGCTTAAAACCTCTCAAGGCCATACCTGCAGCAATGCCAATCATGGATTGTTCTGCTACACCAGTATTTATAAATCTATTTGGAAATTTTTTTCTAAATTTTGTTACTGATCCAGCTGGCGAAATATCTGCAACTATTACTGAAATTTTTTTGTTCTTCAATCCATATTTATAAATTATATCTGCTAATTTATTTCTCATAATTTTTTTTCTATTGCCTCTAATTCTTTCAAAGCAATTTTGTATTCTTTTTGGTTTGGAGATCTATAGTGCCAAAGAGGCTTATTTTCCATGAATGATATTCCTTTTCCTTTGACTGTATTAGCAATTATCATCAAAGGTTTTTTTGTTTTTCTATTTTTGATTGAATTTGTTATTTCTGAGATATTATGGCCATTAATCTCGTTACATTCCCAACCAAAAGCAATTATCTTTTTTTTTAAAGGATAAAACTCAGGATGAGCCTCTTTTGTAATAGCAAAAGATTGTGATCCATTATGGTCAACAAAACAGATTAAATTTTTTAACCTTAAGTTTGCTGCCATCATCATATTTTCCCATGTTGAACCTTCTTGTAATTCACCATCACTTATCATTAAAAAAAGTTTAGTATTCTTTTTATTTATAAAGTCTGCATGGGCCATTCCAACAGCTAACCCCATGCCATGTCCTAGTGAGCCAGTTGAAGCCTCTATACCAGGAATACCATAGTCGGGGTGACAGCCAAGTTTACCGTTTTTAGTACAGTATGTATCTAAATAATTTTTAGGAAAGATACCCAGGCTTTCTAAAACGACATATTGTGACATACATCCATGCCCTTTAGACATCAGGAATGTATCAACAAATTTTTTTTTATAGTTTTTCTTCATTAGTCTGTAGTAGATAGTATCTACAATTTCTAATGCAGAAAATGCTCCTCCAGCATGAAGTGCTCTTACTTTTTGTGAAATATCTAATATTCGTCTCCTATGATTGTTACATCTTTTTCTTGAACTGATAAGATAATCTCTATTTTTTATGAATGTATTCATAGTCATTTTTAGAAAAAGATTTTAAATCTTTTTTTATCCAATTAATGCATCTGTTTATACCATCATTAATAGGAATTTTAGGTTTCCAATTAAATCTTTTTTTTAATTTTTTGTTAGAAAGAATATAAAATTTATCTTTACCTGGCCTTTCTGGACTTATTTTAACCAAATCATCAAATTTATAACCCATCTTTTTACAAATAAATTTTACTAATTCGCGAATTGAGATTATATCATCACTTGCAATATGATAGATTTCTCCGCTCTTTCCCTTTTGAATAATTTTATACGTTGCTAGTGATACATCATCAATATGGATAAAATTTCTTTTAGAGTTACCTCCTCCATCAAGTTTTAACTTCTCTCTCTTTAAAATTGAAATAATAGTTTTTGGTATAATTCTATATAATCTTTGATGTTCACCATACACATTGCTTGCTCTTATAGAACAATAATTTACCTTTCTTCTATCATGAAGAATTTTTAAGTATTGATCTGCTGTTACTCTAGATACAGCGTAAGGAGTTGTAGGATTATATAAATCATTTTCAAGGGTCTTTGATTTTAAGTTACCATACACTTCTGGAGTTGAAACATGAATCAATTTTATTTTGCTTTTTAATTTAGAAATTAAATCATAGATTTTTACCATACTAAAGGAGTTGGTGTAGAACCAATCAATTGCATTGTCCCAACTTTGTCCAACCATGCTTTGCGAGGCATAATTTATTAAATAATTTGGTTTAATTTTTTTGATTAAATTTAATATTTCATTGCAGTCTTTATTTATATCTAATTTATAAAAAATAAAATTTTTATTTTTTATATTAAATTTCAAAAATTTTTTTTCATTTATTTTAGATCTACTTATTCCATAGACTTTAAATTTTTTTTTTAATAGTAAATTTATCAAAGAACCAGCAGAAAAACTATTAGATCCAATAATAATTATTTTTTTAATTTTTTTTTGAGCCATTGAATTGAGTGAAAGTTAGCCTTGTCTTTAAGAATATTTTTTTCATATAGTTTCTTTAATTCTAAAACTGCATGAGTTATATTTTTTTTTGGTTTGAACCCAGTTTTTAATAGTTTTGATGAGTCAAGATTGTAGCTTCTAGCATCATTAGAGTTTTTTTTAATTATAATTTTTGATTTAATAATTTTTGAGATCTTTTTTGCAATATCAAGAATAGATAAATTTTCAAAGCCAATATTATAAATATTTGTACCAATATTCTTTTTTAAAAAAAATATATACGCATCTAACAAATCATCTATATGCACATTTGGCCTTTTTTGCATCCCTCCGAATACAGTAATCTTTCTATTTTTTAATGCATGAAAGGTAAGCATATTTACAGTTACATCGAGCCTCATTCTTGGTGAATATCCACATACAGTTGCAGGTCTTAAAATTATTATATTTATATGTTTTTTATATGAAAGTATTACTCTTTCAGTAACCATCTTTACTTTGTTATATGTTGATAGAGGTTTTAAACTAAGTTTTTCAGTTACTTTCTTTTCTTTTTTAATCCCATATACAGACCCTGAGGATGCATAAATAATTTTTTTTACTTTATATCTTTTTAATTGCTCCATTAAAATCATTGTTCCTAAAGCAGATGTTTCCCAACTAAAAGATTGATCTAAATCTACCATTGGATCATTGGCAATACTTGCTAAATGAATGCATGCATAGACATTTTTAAGACCAATCTTATAAATTTCATTTATATCAAGTTGAAAATTTTTTACTTCTTTATGTTTTATGAAATATTTACCAAATAAGTTGTTATCTATATTTATAACACTATATCCTTCATCAATTAATTTTCTAATAAGTTTTACACCTTGGTACCCAGATCCACCAGTAACTAAAATTTTTTTTTTCATGTGCTAATATATTCTATTAACACATACACCATAAAATTCTAATTAATTGTCATTGAATATAAAAATATTTTTTAAATATTTGACTATTAAATATTTTTTTTCCAAAATATTTTTCACCAAAATGAGACCAATGATCTGAGTCTGAATACGAAATGTTATCATTAATATAATAATCTTTTTTAGGGTCATATTTAATTACATCAATTTTAGATATAAATTTGATATCATTTTCTTTAGCAACTTTTTTCATATAATCATCAACTTTACTCACATGTTTTAAAGAAAAAAGATCAAAGTTATTTGACTTAATGCTTCTTAAAAGTTTGTAATTCATTTCAATGTTTGGTTGAGGTTGTGGACCGAACCAAATTATATCTATATCATTACTTTTTATTTTTTTTAAGAAAGAAACTAACATGTTTACATATTTAGTTTCAACTTGTGGGCCATAAAAATTTTTTAAGTAATCAGATCCAATCTGGGTATAGAAGAAAAATTTAATATATTTCTTATTATTCTCTATAAAATCTAAAATCTTGTTATAATCACAATTTTCATTTTTGAAATAAATAGCACATGAGCCAGATTTGTTAATCACGATAAATTTCTCATTTGTAAGATTTAAGTATATTGAGTTATACAAATCATGAACATGACTTCCGCCAGCCATATATAAAAAACTTCCATATTTTTTTTTGCAATCTTCAATTCTTTTTAAAAAGTTTTTGTTATTAATATTATTGATTTCTTCAACAATTCTACAATTGTTGTCATCTAAAACATTATTTGATTCTTTTTTTGTTTTGTTAATTATTTGTTGATAATCAAGAGGTATAGAAACATTTAAATTATTTTTAATTACATCTCTATTAACAAAATTTGCAATCAAGATTAAAAATGAAAAAAATATAAAAACTTTTAAAATTTTTTTTGATACTTTATTTTTATTTCTAAACGGAGTTTCAAAATATTTCCACGAAATAAATGATATAAAAAAAATAATTGGAATAAGCAAACTTTTAAACTTTTCTATACCGAAATAGTTGAAAAATATAATTACAGGAAAATGGTATAAATACATCCCATAGGAAATTTTTCCTGTTAAAGTTAAAAAATTATTAGTTAAAAAACTAGAAATAATAGATGAACGCTTGTTAAATAATATAATAAAGGAGCAGCATAACAAAGGGACTAAGGAAATTGAATTTGGTAGGTTCATTTTTTCATTCAAAAAGAAAAAACTGAGTATTAGAATAATTAAAAAGAAAATATTTAATAAATCAAAGAAAAAAAATTTAGTCATTTTTTGTTTTAATCTTACAAAAAAATATTTTTGCTCTATTAGTGCTGTAAGCGAACCTATTCCAATTTCAAATACTCTACTAGTTGTAAAAAAAAAATTTGGATCTGAAGATAATCTTCCAAGAATATGGGTAGTGAATAAGCTTAAAATACAAGAAGTTAATATAAAATAGAAAAAGAAGTTTTTGTTATTTAATTTATAAAAAAAAATGAAAAAAATTGGAAAAAAAATATAAAATTGTTCCTCAACAGATAAACTCCATGTATGTAGTAAAGGTGATTGAGAAGTTAATTCATTAAAATAATCTGTATTTTTCCAAAAAAAAAAATTAGAAATAAAAAAAAATACACTCAAATTTGCTCTACTCAAATAATCATATTCGTCTGGAAAAAATATAAAAAAAGCTATTAAGTTTGTTGCAAAAAGAGTTAGGATTAAAGGTGGAATAATTCTTCTTATTCTTCTCCAGTAAAATTCTGATAATTTAAATATTTTTAATTTATGCTCTTTTGTTATGAGTTTAGTAATTATATAACCGCTTATTACAAAGAAAATATCTACACCTAAAAATCCACCAGGTATATTAAAAATTTCAAGATGGTAGAATAAAACAGCTAATACACTTAAAGCTCTTAAACCATCAATATCATCTCTATACTTAACACTTTTCATTTTAAAGTTTATAGAAGTTATAATTTTTTAGGGTAAAATTGAAAATTAATTGTTTTCCTATAAATATTTTTTTGCAAACTCGCAAAATTGAAACCATGATAAAATTCTGAAGTTGAGTTATATACTAAAACTGAATTTTTCAATGTAGATGGTGTAAAAAAAGGTTTTTTGAAATCATTGTCTAAATAAAGACTTGTTCCACCAGACAGAGAGGGATTTGAGTCATTTCCATCCACAAAAAAAATAAAGTTATAAGTTTTTGAATTAGTTTTTTGTACTCCATCAATGTGTGGAACTAAAAAAGAATTATCACCAGCCATTGTTAAACCTATAGAATAATTATAATAATTTTCATTCTCAAATTTTAACAGCTGATTTATAAATTGTTCGAATTCTGGTGATTTTATAAATAAAAATATTTTTTTTAATTCTTGATTGTCAAAGCTATTTATATCTTTGAAACCAACTGAATAAAACTTTAGAATATTAGAACTTTGTGAAAAAAAATCAATTTTTGGCCAGCTTTTTAATAAGGATTTATAAGAACTGTCAGTTAAAAAATTATTTATAAAAGTATAATTTTTTTTTTCAAGATCTGAGGAATATCTGTTTAAATCAGATTGATTTACATTTAGTTCACATTCAATTTTGTGGAGATTTTTAAGTTTACCTCCGAAGATTTTCAAAACAAAACTAAAAATTTTCCTTTTAGTATTAATTCCTAAAACTCTAATTTTAAACAAAATAATTAGAAACTTATTTATTATAATTTTTATTATATTTAAATTATCATTAAAATACAATTTGCCGTAATATTTTTTTCTGGCAAGATTAATTTGATTTTCAGAAAATTTAACACTCATTAATATTTTATGATGTTTAAAACACTAAACTTATTATTTTTTTTTAATTTAGTCAATCACTAAATATTTTAATGAATATTTATGATCAAATTAATCATTACTAATTTATCTAAAATGATTTAAATCTTGAAACTTAAAATTAATGAAGTATTAGTGATTGTGATTATGAAGTATTGGTTTTTGTATATTAAACTTTTTTTTTTGCTTCCAATAATATTATTGCTTTTAATAATTAGAATTTTTAAAAAATTTAAAATCAATAAAATCATATCCCATACCATTGGTGAAATGACCACTCCAATAGAGATTTATATTTGTGAAAAAAAAGCTGGTTTGAACAAGATACCTGTTATTTGGTTTATGGAGAAAGTAATAGCAAATCAATTCATAAAAAAAAAATGGTCTCAGTCTTTATTTATTTTGCCACATTATATTTTAGAACCAATTTATTTTTTCTTTGATAATTTTAAAATTTTTGATTTTTTTCTACTTGATTATAGTAAAGAATCTGAAGAGGTAAAAAGAACTTTGTATGATGGAAGATTGAAGAGAATAGATAATAAAGGAGTATTGTTGAAATATGGGCCTTCGATAGTATTTAATTCAAGTGAAAAAAATGATGGAGAAAAGTATTTAAAAAAATTTGGTTTAGAAAATGAAAATTTTTTTGTTTTTGCTTCAAGATCTGCGCAATTTAAAAATGAAAAATTTTTAACAGCAAGAAATTCAAATATTCAAAATAAAATATTAGGTTTAAAGTTTATGACCTCAAAAGGTTATAAAGCAATAAGATTAGGAAAAAATGAAACTAAAAAGCTTTCTTTTATTGATCCAAATATAATTGATTATGCAACATCTACAGATAGGAGTGATTTTTTAGATGTATACTTGGTTTCAAAGTCAAAATTTATGATATCATCAAATACTGGTGCAAACGAATTGCCTGTTTTATTTAGAAAACCTAGATTAATTGTAGACTATTATGATATCCCTGCATTAGAATTTCATCCATTAAAATTGATGATTATGCCAAAAAAATTTCAAAGTTTAAAAACTGGCAATCTCGTAAGCTTTGAAGAAGCTTTCCAAAAAAGATTAAATTATATTCACATAAATTCCAAAGTTAACGATCTTGGATATGAAATTATTGATAATAATGAGTTAGAAATTAAACAAGCTACAGAAAATTTTTATAATTTATTGAATAATAATCTCGATTTAAACGATATTTTACAAAAACAGCAAAAATATTGGAAAAATATTGAGAAGTATTTTGGCTTTAAAAACAAAAATAAAACTATTATTTGCCCTGATTTCTATTTAAATAATAGTGATTTATTTGAGTAGTGGCAAATAATTCGTAAAGGCATAATATCGTTTATAAAAAAATATATTAAACAATTAATGTATCTAAATTTTTTGAAAAAGATTGCAATTGCATTAAATGAGTTTTTTTTAGATTTATCTTGTAAGATTAAAAGTCCACATCTTTGTGCTATTGCATGGAAAATTGATTTATTATTAATAAATTTTAAAAATAAATCTAATTTTAAAAAAAAAATCTTAGTATTATACAAATCTTTTGGTTCAATTGATTTAGAGACATTAAAAAATAATAAAAATAATCAATATAACTTTTTATACCTTTCTAGGAAAAGTATTAAAATCATATTTAGTAATTTTTTTTCTGGTCTTGATCATGGGCTCACAGACGATATTTATTTTTCAGAAAATGATAGAGTTAATGAGGCAAAAAAAAATTACAGAAAATTTTTAGCAAAAACATTGAAAATATTTAACAAAAAAAATAATTTTTTGGCTATTATCAGTTATAATTTTAGATATCGACATGAAAAAGAACTACATTCTGCCTGCAAATCTTTAGATATAAAATTTATTGTTTGTCAAAAAGAGTCCTTACATTATGGAGATGATAGCGTGGTTACAGATTTATATGTTAAAACAAATTCAAAGAATGGAAAATATCAAGGTGACTATATTTTTGTCTATACTGAAGGATTTAAGAATACAATAATATCATCATCAATAAGTGAACGAGATAAAATTTTTGTTACAGGAATGCCGAGAGCTGATTATTATTATACTAATATAAAGCAATCTAAAAATTATATTTTATATTTATTACCTTCTTGGCGTCCTCCATCTATTTTAGAAAAAGAATTTTCGCTTGATCAAAAATTTTATGCATCTCAAGTTACTAGGGTTTTACTGGATTTTGCAGAAAGCAATCCAGATCAAAAAATTATTATTAAAACTAAAATGAAAAAAAACGAATTTATTCACTTAGGAAATCTATTGAATAATAAGAATCTTAAAAATGTTTCTATAAAAGAATTTGGTAACATAGCTAGTTTAATAAAAGATTCGAAAGTTGTTATTGGCTTTCAATCATCTGCACTAATTGAGTCTTTGATTTTAAAGAAACCTATAATTGTGCCATATTTTAATGTAAATAATTCGGAAAAGTTTAAAAGGTGTACATTAAATTTAAGCGATTGTTCATATTATGCATATGATGAAAACTCAATGAAAAATTATCTAAATGATATTTGTTCAAATAAGATCGGGTTTCCTAATATTGACGATGAAAAAAGAAAAAACATTATTAATCACTACATTGGCAATAATGATGGTCAATCTTCTAATCGTTTATTAAATGCACTAAATAAAATATTAAATTAAATTAGTGATTTTTTTTAAAAAATAGTTAATTGTTGTTTTAATGATCCGAAAAACTTTCAAGATTGGAAATAAAACTGTAGGTGATAAAAATTCTCCTCTTATCATTGCTGAAATTGGACAAGCCCATGAAGGTTCAATCGAAAAGGCATTTAAATTTATTGATAAAATTAAAGAAAATGGTGGTGACGCAGCTAAATTTCAGCTTCATCTGGCAAGTGAAGAGTCAACACTTGATGAGCCTTTCAGAATAAAGATTAAGAGATTTAAAAATAGATATAAATATTGGGAAAGTGTTGAATTTTCTACTGAAGAGTGGTTCAAAATTTCTAACTACTGCCGAAGAAAAAAAATTATTTTTTTAAGTTCAGTTTTTTCTAAAAAAGGAGTTCATATATTAAAAAAAGTAAAAACAAGTGCTTGGAAAATTGCATCTGGAGAATTTAGATCAACTGAAATTATCGAAGATATGATCAAAACAAAATTACCAATTTTATTAAGTACAGGAATGATGAATTTTAAAGAAATCAAAAATTTGCATAATAAGTTTAACAAAAAGTCTATTGTTCATGCAATTTTTCAATGTACTAGTAACTATCCAGTAAAATTAGAAAACACAGGTCTAAATGTAGTAAGTGAACTTAGAAAAAAATTTAATTGTCAAATAGGGTATTCAGATCATAGTGGTTTGATATCACCTTCAATAATGGCATTAACTATGAGAGCTAATTTAATTGAGGTTCATTTGAAATTAAATAACAGTGACAAAGGACCAGACTCTAGCTCATCTTTAAATTTTAATGAATTTAAAAATTTATGCAGAATGAGAGATGAAATTTTTTTAATAAATAGTAATCCTATTGATAAAAATATAATTAAAAAAGATATTTATGAAATGAGAAAATTGTTTGGAAAAAGTATTGCACTTAAAATGGATCTCGAAAAAGGATCTATAATCAAAAAAGATAATTTAACTATGAAAAAGCCGGGTTTTGGATTTAATCAAAACCAAATGAAAGATATAATTGGCAGAACTGTTACTAATTTTGTATCATCCAAAAGAATTTTGAAACCGAAAGATATATCATGAAAAAAAGAAAAATTTGTGTCGTAATTAATAATAGAGCAAACTACGCAAGAATAAAGTCAGCATTGATTGCTATAAAAAGAAATAATAATTTAGAATTACAAATAGTATTAGGCTCCTCTGCAATTTTAGATAGATATGGAAGAGTGTCAGATATAATCAAAAAAGATGGTTTTAAAATAAATCGAATTGTTTATACGCTTTTAGAAGGAGAAAACTTACTAACAATGTCTAAATCAACAGGTATTTCAATTATGGAATTCTCCACAGTTTTTGGTGAACTTAGACCAGATATTGTTGTTGTTATAGCAGATAGATATGAAACATTGGCAGCAGCAATTGCAGCATCATATATGAATATTGTGTTGGTTCATACTCAAGGTGGGGAAACAACAGGATCAATTGATGAAAGTGTTAGGCATGCAACGACAAAATTAGCTCACATCCATTTTCCTGCATCATATAATTCCAAAAAAAATATATTAAAGATGGGTGAAGATCCTAACAAAGTTTTTTTAGTCGGTTGCCCATCACTGGATCTTATTAAGAAAAATAAACTGATTATAGATAAAAAATTTAAGAAAAAATATTCTAATTATGGAGTTGGAGAGTTAGAAATTGACTTTAATAAACCATACATTGTAGTTCTTCAGCATCCTGTCACGACAGAATATAAACAAATTAAAAAAAATATTGATGAAACTATTAAAGCAATAACGAAATTAGATTTTCAGGTGATTTGGTTATGGCCAAATGTAGATGCTGGTTCAGACATAGTTTCAAAAAGAATAAGGATATTAAGAGAAAAAAAAAAATCACCTCATATTAGATGGCAAAAAAATTATAATCCGGAAGACTATTTAAAATTAATATATGGCTCATCTTGTTTAGTTGGTAATTCAAGTTCAGCAATCAGAGAAGGTGCTTTTTTAGGCATTCCTTCAGTTAACATTGGGAATAGACAAATTACTAGAGAGCAAGGAAAAAATGTTATTAATGTAAATTATGATTCAAAAAGAATTTTGTCAGCTATCAAACAACAGATTAAAAAGAAAAAATTTAAAAAAAATAATTTATTTGGAGACGGTAAAGCTGGCGAAAAAATATCAAAAATTCTGAGCAATATAAAATTGGATATCACAAAAAGATTAAAATATTAATGAAAAAAGAAAATATTTCTATACTTGATCATGAGAACTTTTTAAGAAATGAAATATTTTTTACAGAAAAAAAGTGGCCTCACTTTAATTTGATATTTAATGATTTAAAAAAACTATCAAAAGAAATGAAAGCAAATTCAAAAATAATATCATTCGAAAGGAATAATCTGTATGGTGGTGTAAGTTTGTTTGGACCATTTTTTAATAAACAAAATTTTATATCTGTAGATTGTATAAGTCCAAAACTTAAAAAGAGAGGTTCATACAACAAAATAGATAAACTTTCAAAAATAATTGTTAAGAAGAAGAATTATCAATTTGATTACAGGAAAATTAAATTAAAAAAAAATTTGGCCGATTTAATTATTATTCCAAATTTGATGCATCATATAGAAGAAATAGAAACACTTTTTAAACAAGTTAGATCAATTTTAAAAAAAAATGGAAAGGTTTATATTTTTGAACCTTTAGTGAGAGAATTGCATCAAGTTCCTGAAGATTATTATAGAATTACCCCCTATGGATTTAAGATATTGTTATCAAAATATAATTTTTCAAATTTTAGAGTAAAATATGAAGGAGGACCTTTTACAGCGATTGGATATTGCTGGGATCAAGCAATTCAATTTTTACCCAAAAGTTTAAGAGACAAAAAGATGAGATGGCTCAATAAAGAAATGAAAAATTTTATTCAACTGGATAAAAAATATAAAAAAAACAAAGTAAGAAAAAATACTATATTTCCAATGAGCTTTTCTTTAGAAGCAAAATTAACAAAAAAGTAGAAAATGTTTTAATGTTAAATAAAAAAAGAATACTTGCAATTGTACCCGCAAGAGGAGGAAGCAAAGGAATTAAGTTAAAAAATTTAAAAAAAATAAAGAATAAATCTCTTATCAAGATCGTTGGGATTTTTTTAAAAAAATGTAAATTTGTAGATTTTTCAGTATTGACCACTGATCATAAAAAGATTGCTTTAGAGGGAAAAAAGATTGGTTTAAATTTAATCAACAGACCAGAGCATTTATCAGGTGATATGGTATCAGATACAAAAGTTCTATTGCATGCATTAATTAATACTGAAAAAACTCTTAAAAAAAAATTTGATATAGTTGTAATGCTTCATCCAACTTCACCATTGAGAAAAGTGGATGATGTTAAAAAGGCAATACAACTTTTAATATCTAAGAATTACGATTCTGTTTGGACTGTTTCAGAGACAGACACAAAATTTCACCCAGATAAACAACTTAAATTAAATAATAATAAATTAAAGTATTTTACTAAAAAGGGAGACAGAATTACGCGTAGGCAGCAATTATCTAAAGTTTATCATAGAAACAGCAATGCCTATATTGTTAAAAGAGACTTTTTAAAAAAAAATAAATCATTAATAAGTCATAAGACGGGTGCTTACTTAATAAAAACCAGACAAATTTCAATTGATACTTTAGAAGATCTAAATACTGCAAAAGAATATTTTTAATTGATTATATCTGTATAATATTGTTATTCTCTATTAAGTATTTTTCATCACAATTAATAGTCAAATTTTTATTATGGGTCACAAGAAAAATGGTGCATTTACCTTTAAGATTAAAAATTTCATTTATTATACTTTCTTCGGTTTTTTCATCTAATGAATTGGTAGCCTCATCAAATATCAAAATTTCAGGTGAATTATATAGAGCCCTAGCAATTGAAATTCTTTGTATTTGACCTCCAGATAATTGTGTACCACTTTCACCAACAACCGTATCTATTCCTTTTGGCAAATGTTGAATAAATCTCTCTAAGTTTGACAATTTTAAAGAATTATTTAATCTTGATGAATTGAATTCTTCCCCTTCTCCAAAAACTATATTATTTCTTATTGTATCATCTATTAAAAAGGTCTTTTGAGTCACATAACTTATTTTTTTTCTCCAACTCAAACTTTGTTGATTTATATCCATTAAGTCACAAAAAATTTTACCCTCGGTTGGTTTAATTAAGCCAGTAAGTAAGTTTAAAAAAGTAGTTTTACCAGATCCTGTTGAACCAATTAATCCAATAATTTTACCTTGATTAAATTCTACATTTATATTTTTTAAGATTGCTAAATCTTTATTAGGGTATCTAAATCCAACATTTTGAAATTTAATATTCTCAGTAAAATTCATTTTTCTTATTTCTATATTATGTTGATCCTTTTTTTCCTCAAAATTTTTTCTTGTATATTCTGTAAATAATGTTTCAACAATTGGAACTCCTAATTTAATAGTTTGAAAATTATTGAATAGCTTTATAAAGATTGGGAGCATTCTTAAAAAGGATGCAAAATAAAGTGCAAATTCCGGTATTAATTGAGAAAAGTTATCAGACTTTGTAAAAAAGATTGCAAATATTAATATTAAAAATGCTGTCCCGAGCTCCAATAAGTATCTTGGTAAGGGTGATATATAAGCAACCTTTTTTGCAATAGTTTCCCTTTTTTCAACAATACGCATTAAAATATTTTCAAAGAAGTTTTCTTTAAGGTATATTTTAAGCTCTTTGATTCCTTTTAAAGATTGTTGAGTATGTTTTAACCTAAGTCTATCTTTTTTTTGCCTTTCTCTACCCCAAATATCTAATCTTTTTTTAATTAAAAAATAATATGCAACTAGAAAGATTATAAAAGTTGCTATAGCAAATAAGGTTTCTATAAATCTAATATTTAAAAGTATTGTCAATAAGAAAAAAAATAAAATTATATCTAGAAGCATCTCGGATAAAACATTTAGAATTTTTTTTGTAAATAATCCTATTTCTCCATGAACATTAGTTATTAGAACTGAACTATTATTATAGACATGGAATAGATAGCTTTCGTTTAAATATTTATTGAAAAGAATTTTGGTCATTTTGACCTTTACCTTAAAATAAAAATTTGTTTTATAAATATTAAGTAAAATTAATGCGACTATTTTACAAAAAATAATTATTAAAAAGATTGATATTCCATAAATAATTATTGTATTTTTACTAAGTCCAGATATTAAACTATCAAAATCAAAATAGTTGTTTAAAAACCCTAATTCATTCGGATTAATTAAAATTGTAACTAAAGGAAGAATTAACGCTATACTAAAAACTTCTAATACAACTACCACAATAGAGGAAAAAAAAATTAAAATTAGACTTATCCTAAATTCTTTGGGTAAAATTTGAAAAGTTTTATTTAAAATTTCCATTATTAAAATTTTAATTGAAAATATAATTTTTCTTCAGCACCGTAACTATGTTTGTCATCACCTCTAAAAGGACTATTGGCTCCATTAAAATCAAATAATTTAAATTTACCAAGGTTTTCATTAAGTAAATTATTCACTCCCCAGGCCATAATTCCCCTTTTTTTCCATTTTTTATCACAAGAGTTGATAATTAAATGAACTGATTTTTTATCAAATAAAGTAACATTAAAATATACCAAGTTATTTGTTCCTTTTTCTTTAAAACAATTAATTTGACCAAAACCTTTATTAGCTAATTTACAAAAAAATTTCATTTCATTTATCAAATTTTTTTCTTCAAATTTTGTATACTTTTTAAAATTATTCTTTATATAAAGTTTCGCCATCTCATTAAAATTATATTTACATGATTCAATTTTATTTTTAAATTCAACGAAATTTTTTATTTCATACCTTCTTACATGTCTGTACATAGAAGTTATCTCTTTATGACTTTTTTCATCAATTTTAATAATTGCCGAATATCTTGGAGATATTTTAAATCTTTTTTTTTTTGATCCATAGTTCCACCAGTCAAATATTCTTACATCCAATAAAGTATAATGAAGCTGAAAATTTACTTCTTTAAAATTCTTTATAAAATATTCAATAAATTTTGAATAAATATTATTTGAGATTGATAACCAAGAGTGCTTAGGTAATTCTTTTGATCTAAATGACCAGTAAGGGCCAAAGTAATAAAAAAAATTTGGTATTATCATTTTTTTTTTAAGACAAAAATTGGCCAACAACACATAATTTCATTTCCTTTCAAAGCAGCTAAAATTCTAATTTTTTTAAAATTTTTAAGAAATATTGGGTCATTATAAATACATGCATTTGGTGATGTTTCCCAAATCTTTGCTGCTTTTGTTTGGTCTATAATTTTAATTTTATATTTTTCCAATTTTATAACTTTTTTTTAATTTACTTTATTAAATTTAGTTTTTTAAAAATTACTAATTTTTTTTTTACTTCTAATTTTGAAAGATGGCATAAATTTGCAATTTCGATTATTGATTTTTTTCCATCCACATAAGATAAAACATTCATCATAGATTTGACCTTCTTAGAAGTCTTTAAATTTGAAATTGATGGGTACAAGCTTCTTTTACTTAATTGAGGCTCACAAAAACAATTATTTATTGGAATAAAAAATTTTTCATCAAAATTATTTTCTAAATAGTCAATACAATTTTTATAGAGTTTAAAACTTTCATTTAAACCCTTTGCTACAACAACACTTCCCAACTTATCTAAAGATGTATGATATTGTTTATATTCTCCATACTTGGATTTGGTTATCGAACAGATAGGTAAATCTATGTTTGGTGCACAAAACTGTCTTTCATCACTACCTCTATCAAGCCAACTATAAGTTAAATATTTTTTTTTGTTTTTATCTAATATTTTTTTTGCAACAAAATCACTTAAAGTATTTCCAGTTCTTGATGGGATATAAGAGAATTTTTTTCTATCACCCACACAAGTTACAACAAAACCTGCTATTAAATTTTTTTTTAAATTTTTTAAATTTTTATGAATGTAAGCAATAGATCCAATAGTTTCAGGAATAAATATAATTCTATAACTAAAATTTCTTTTTTTGGACTGTATCCATTTTGTTAAATATGTTACTACAGATATACCTGATACCTCGTTGTTTGCCATTTCTGGATGACAAATATAAGTCGAAAAAAGAATTTCTTTTTTGGATTTTCCTTTAATGAATATTTCACCATAGTTTAATTCACCTTTTTTATGTTTTGCATTTATAAATACTTTATAATTTCCATTTTTAAGTCTTAATTTTTCACTGTGTTTAATGCAAAATCCCCAATCTTTTTTGTAATAAGATGTAATATATGGAATGGCATTTTTAAGTTTTGGCAAAGAATGGAGTTTGGTAAGTAGTTTTTTCTTATTTATAAATTTATTTATTGGGATGCTATAGCCAACTAAGTGAAGTTTGTTCTTGCTAAATTCACATATTTTTTTTCCATCTGGTTTTACAATGTAAGCATCATCAACATTCCATTCTAAAGGTATTTTCCAATCAAAAACTTTTTTACCTGTCTTAAAATTTTTAATATTCAATTTAGGTAAAACCTTCTTTATATCCTTGAGAGTTTCTCGAACCCCGTTTCCAGATAAACTTCTAGGGTGATCTATAATTTTTTTTGCAAAATTAAATATTTGATTATTTTTTTTCATTATTAAAGATTAAATTTAAAGACTCCATAAAAATATTTCTTGTAAAAGTTCCAACTCCAGGTAACAAAATTTTACTAGAATAATTAGAAACAATTAAGCTATTTAGTTTTTTTACTGAATTGTCAAAATCTATTAATGGCACTGATAAAGTTTTTTCAATATTAAATATTTTATAATTATTATAATTTTGATTTTTCGCAACCATATCCATAACTTTGAGTTCCTCCCAAATAATATCTTTAAATTTTTCAGAGTCGTTCCATATTTCACTTTGTACCTTTGTTGGGACCTCGGCTGAAATTACGAATTCATCTGTATTAGTTTTTTCACCGTAAAGAGAAATATTTGTTACTCTATTGGTAAAAATATCTATATCATTTCCATGAATATATTGATATTTTGAGTGTAAATTATTAGTTGAGAAATAATATAATATCTGTGAAACATAATGGTTATTTTTTTTTTCTGTAATTTTTTCTTCAAATAGACTTAAAGCACTGTCTAGCTCAGTCACTACAAAAATAAAGTCTGGATTAAGATTATTACTCTCACTTTTTACAGTTAGTATGTTGTTGTGATTTTTTATTATGTTCTTTTTGGAAATTATAACTTTTAGACCCAATTCTCTTAACTTTTTTTCCATTTTTTCTGCAATAAAACCCATGTACTTTCCCTTTGGATACAAAGATATCTGATCTAACTTCAATGATTTTCTTCTTGATGCAATATGTTTATCAAAAAAATTTATCTTTTTTAATAAATTTGAAATGAAATCTGGAAAAATAGTTTGTCTAAAACATAGAAAATGGCTATATCTAGAAACAATATAAGATAGTTTTTTTGCATCAAGGTTAGTATTTCTTAAGCACGCTTTTTGTAAAATTTTTTTAATATTAGATGGAATAGTACTCAATAAATCTTCATAACTTTCTATCTTTTGTCTTTTTTTTTTAAAAATTAAAAGAAAATATTGAATAAAAGAATAAAACGAAAAAAAAAAACCTTTGTGTGGCCAATAGGGTATACCATGGTCAGGATAAGTTTTTTTATTAGTATAAGTTGCAGCACCATAGCCAAAATTGTATAAATTCTCTGCTCCAACAAATTCCTCTAAAATTTTCCTATTATAACTGCTAAAGCCATCAAAAAAATGATATCCTTTATCAAAATTACCACCTAACCATTTTATAGGGCTCATCACACCATGTATATTCTCAGTATTTGATAATAAAGTAACATCGTTGGAGTTTTTCAAGCAATAAAAAGCTGTCATCATTGCTCTAAATCCACTGCCAATAATAACAATTTTTTTATTATGGAACTTTGAAGTCATAGAATTATTTTGATTTCATAAATTATTAAACTAATTTAAACTTTTTATTAGATGTGTAAAAGACTTAATTTAATTGTAAATGCTGGTAAAACAAGATTAATACTTTGAAAAAGTATTTGATTTAAAAAGAGAATTTTCCATGTATATAGTCAGTTAGATGAAAAAAAAAATACAGACTTCCACTACATATACCTCATCTGATGAAAAGAAAAATAGAGATAAATTAATTAAGTTATTCAAACAGTGGCCCAGCAGTGATGAATTTAAAATGCGAAATTTAGGGCTATTTCAAAATAGAATTAATCTAATGAGAATTTTATTTATGAATGAATTGTATCAAAAAACAATTAATGTGACTGGTGATATAATGGAGTTTGGTTGCAGATGGGGTCAAAATTTGAGTTTATTTCTCAACTTCAGAGGAATTTATGAACCTTACAATATGCAAAAAAAAATAATTGGTTTTGATACTTTTTCGGGCTTTCCCTCAATATCGAAATATGAAAATAAAGGAAATAAAAAACTAGCCAAGCCTGGGGCATTTTCAACCACATCAAAATATGAAAAATACCTAGATGAAATTTTGAACTATCAATCTTCTGAAAGTCCAGCGAGTCACTTCAAAAGACATGAATTAGTTAAGGGCGATGCATCTAAAACAATAAAAAAATATTTAAAATCAAATCAGCAAACATTAATTTCACTCGCTTATTTCGATATGGATATTTATAAACCAACCAAAGATTGCTTAAAAGCAATAAAACCATACTTAACAAAGGGAAGTATTATAGGATTTGATGAGCCAAATTCTAAAGATTTTCCGGGAGAAACTATTGCTATAAAAGAAATTTTCGGCAAAATTAATTTTAAACTTTATCAATCAAAATTTAGTGCTGGCTCGGCGTATATAGTAATAGAATAGGGGTTGTAATGAAAAAAAAAATTACTTTTTGTTTCGATATAGACAATACAATTTGTAGGACAAAATTGAGTAATTATAATTCTTCTGTACCTGATAGGGCAGCAATAAAAATGATAAATAAATTATATGAAAAAGGTCATATAATTAAAATAAATACCGCTAGATATATGGGAAGAAATAAAGATAATATTTCTAAATGCAATAAGATAGGATACAAAAAAACAGTAACACAACTTAAAAAATGGGGTTTAAAATACCATAAGCTTTTTTTGACAAAACCAAGTTCTGATATTTACATTGACGATAAATCTTATGGATATGATTCGAAATGGAAAAAAAATTTTAATAAATATATATAAATTAAGATTATGAAAAATGAAAAAAATAAATACATAATAAATTACATTGATAACTTTAATTCAGTTATAATAAATTTGAAATCACAAAAAAAAAAGATTGCTGAAATCTATAAGTCTTTAATAAGATATCAAAAAAAAAATACAGTTCACATTTTTGGTAATGGAGGTAGCGCTTCTATCGCGTCTCATTTTAGCATGGACCTAACCAATAATTCTAAAATAAGATGTTATAATTATAATGACTCATCTTTAATTACTTGTTTTGCAAATGATTTTAAGTACGAAAATTGGATTTCAAAAGTTATAGAAAAATATGGAAACAAGAATGATTTATTAATACTAGTTTCTTCAAGTGGTGAATCTAAAAATATGCTTAATGCAGCAAAAGCTGCAAAAAAAAAAAAATTCTCGAAAATAATTACATTTACAGGTTTTAACTTTAAAAATTCACTAAAAAAAAAAGGTGATATCAATGTTTGGATTAATTCAAAATTATATAATGTTGTTGAAAATTCTCATCAATTTTTGTTATTGCTGCTAGTAGATATGATTAAAAAATTTGGAAAATAATATTATTTATAAAATTTTAAAAGCTTTAAATTTTTTGATCCCCAGGCAGGCTCATTTAAGAAAAATAAGTGTTGATTAATTTTTTCAATAAATTGATAAATCCATTTTCGCTTAAAATTTTTTCTTAAAAATTCAACATTTCCAGCTCTACCGTCTACTAAAATAATTGTACCTGGCATTAAAAAAAATTCAATTTTTAAAATGTCAGATGACATTGGAATAAGATCTTTATTTGCAGTAGAAAAATTATTTATACTACTAATTATATTGAATTGATCTGGCCCATCTAAATAAATAAAATCTGGATTACAAGTCGGTAGCTTTGTATATTCGGTACAAATCCGGCCCTCAAAATCAGACATTTTCACTGGTGAATGTAAAAAATTTATTTTACACATTAATTTAGATTTAAAAAAACTTAATCTTTTTTTTGAAATTTTTAAATATTTCTTACTATTATCCAAAGAAAAAATTTCAAATTTATTTTCTTTAATATTTTTTGTTTTATTTCTATATTTTTTTAAATTCGCGCTAATGGCAAAACTAAATATTAATGTTGACCATCCAGATCCAAATTCTAAAATAGTTAATCTTTTATTCATCGTAACAAGTTTATAGAGAAAAAATAATTTTCTTAAATTAGGTCCTATAATATTTTTACTTTCATTATTCGAAAATTTAAAATTTAGTCCTATTGAGTGAAATAAATTAAGAATAGTTTTTTCTTTTGGAATTTGAGGTATAATTATTTTGGTTTTAAATTTCATTAAAATCGTTTGTATCGTACCTTTTGATGCTTAAAATATTTTTTTTATTTAATAAAGATTTACCTGGAGTAGCTGAGAAAGCAAATAAACAGTCTTTCTTATTTAATATGATCTTAGTATCTTTGTTAAATGAACCATAAGGATAACACATTACCCACTTTTTCTTTATGTTGAATTTTCCTAGAAAACTAAGCATTTTATTTATTTCAGTAGCTTGTTTTTCAAAACTTAAATCTCCCAATCTAATATGATTGTACCCATGTCCACCTATAGTCATACCATTGCTCATCATTTCTTTAATTTCTTTAACTGATAAATACAATTTTTTTGAAAATTCTTTCTCATCAACCCTCAAATATTTATTAAAAAGAAAGGCACAACAATCTCCTTTTAAAGGGTTGGGTATCCATTTTTGTAATAAAAATTTTACAAATTTTATCTTTTTATTATCGTATCTTTTAACAAAAAAAGTTTCGAAATTTTTATAGACTTTTTTTTCAGGTAATTGGAAATTATTTTTTTTCAAAAAAATATTAATATCTTTAAGAATTTGATCGGCATTTTTTTGTTTTTCTATAATAAAATGGATCTTACTTGTTTCCGTAACATTGTTATGCACAATATTTTCAGCTGATGGAAAAAAAAATCCAGAAATTTTTTTTTTAACCAGTTCTGGCAGTACATATTTATAATGATCTTTAAGACCATCATCAAAAGTTAGTAAACAAGCTTTTTTTGGAAGTTTGACTTTATGTAGAAGGCAATTATCTAAGTCTGTTTTAGAAATAATAGTATAATTTTTTTTTAAAAAATCTAATTGTTCTATAAATTTTTTGAATTCCAAACCTTTTAAGGTTGGATATTTGGATTTTTTAATGGGTCTTATATAATGATAATTTATAGTAGTGAAAGAATTCATAGAAATTTTTTTTTGGTTTCAAAATTTTTCATAGATAAAAAAGATACTAGATTTAAATTAAAAATCAAAATTTAATTTTTTAAAAAGTTCGGTCTTTCCTGATCACAATCTCCTTTAAATAAAAAAAATTTATCAGTTTTTTTTTTCAGCAAAGCAAAATTGACTTTAATGTTTTTTTTAACAAATGGTTCAAAAAAATTTGGTATTATGACTTTTTTTTCAAAATTATTTTTAACAAATAGACTGTTGTTATTTTTTCCACCAAATAAATACATATCAACAAATTCATATCTTTTATTTTCAATAATAATTTTAAATAATCCAGATGAATCAAATATCTTTTTTATGTTGCCAAAAAAATCAACAATTCTCAGACACTTTTCTTTTTTGTAAAATGCTTCTCTTGTAAAGTAATAACCTTGTAATTTTTTGTTTATTTTAAATTCATAAATTATGTAATTATAAAAAGGATTTTTTATATATTTATTTTTAAAATAATTTTCATCCTTTAAAAATAATTTGATATATCTTTTTTTATTATTACCAAATTTTTTAAAGTTTAATCTTTTTACTATTTTTAAACTAATAAATTTATTTAATTTATTCTTATTCTTATTCTTTTTTTTATCTCTTTTATTTATCTTAATTATTTTGTAATTTTGAATTTTTAGATTAGGAATATAATATTGTGTTAAATGTCCAGTGTTAAAACCTAAATATTTATAAATTTTTTTTACATTTTCCTGACAGCCAATAGTACCTATATTGTGATATTTATAATTTTTAACAGCATAATTGATTAGTTTAAGTCCTGCACCTAATTGATTTTTTTTTGCAGCCCAAGTTGCGAACCAAATTGATTCATTTTTTTTAAGATTTTTAGAAAACTTACTATTTTTAATAATACCTAAAAAACTAATTATATTTTTGTTTTTTTGCTCTAATATAAAGTTATATTTTTTTTCATTTTTGTTATAGTACAACCAATTAAATATTCTTTGGTTTTTTGAGAGTATGTGATTTTTCTTAAAATTTTTACCAATAAATTTTTGTAAGGACTTTATATTCGCTTTATTTTTGATAATCATTCTTTTCCTGTGATATTAACAATATTAATTGATATTACTTAAAAATAATAAATTGCTATTTTATTTTTTTTTCTACGCTATTGATAATTTCTCCTATATTTTTAAATGTGCTTATTTCATTTATTGTAAATTTGATTTTGAAAAATTTTTCAATTGCAAAAAGAATATTTAGGTGAACAAGGGAGTCCCATTCATTTATTTTCTCTAAATTAGTTTTTTCATCAAACTTCTTTTTTTTGATATGCTTTTTAATAATATCTATGATTTTGCCCTTAATCATATAATTCAACATTTATTTGTCTAATGTTTTTTACCTTACAAGAAAACTTTTGAAATTTATCTTTAATTTTTTTATTTACTATTTTTTTTAATCCATGTTTTTCTAGCAATTTTTTTGCAACAATGTTTTTTTCTGTGTCTATAAATTCACCAATAATATTCTTATAATTATTTTTTTGTGCGTACTTTTTAATGTAGTTGAAGATACACGACTCAAAATACCTTCCTATAACTCTACAACTCATTAAAAAGGTATCTATAAATAATGTTTCTCTATCTATCTTTTTTAAAATTACTAATCCCACATTTCCATGGTCGGCATAAATATCTCTCAATTCAATTAAAAAACATGTAAAATTTTTATTGTTCATTATTTCTTCCATTTGTGGCAATGTGTATCTTTTTGTTCTTAAATTGTACTGATTAGTTTTTAGAGTCATTTCAGATGCTCTAGAAATGTTTTTTTTATTGAGAGCTGATATTTTAGTTTTTAATTTAATTGATTTTAAATATTTAATTTCATCTTTAGCAGAATCTTTATCATTAATAAATTTTGCTCTTGCATGATATTTTTTAGTTTTATCATCTTTTACATTTGATAAATTTGAAAAGTTTTCAAGAGATGAAATCTGCTCAGGCCAATAAACTATGTCTTCATTAGGTTCAATGGTAAACACTTCAGGCAAAATTTTTTTTACCAAATCTCTTTCAACTGGATTGTCATCCCAAAAAACAAAGCTATCCAGGCCTAGATTTAGTTCTTTAGCAATTTTGGCAATATTCTTCGATTTTGAATCCCAATTAATCTTAAAATTTACAAAATGTTTTTTTTTTAAAATAATCGATGGATGATTATTTAAAACATTAAATACATCTTTTTCGTTATTTTTACTTGAAATTGCCAGCAAAATACCTTGGTTATGTAATGTAAGTATCTCTTTTTGAAAATCCAAATAAATTTTGCCAATCTGAGTTTCCCCAATTTCTATTTTGTCAATACCTTCTTCTCCTAATACACCACCCCACAAAGTATTATCACAATCTAGGACTAAAACTTTTGACTTAGGTTTAGAATATCTTGTAAAAAAATTTGAAATAAAGTTTGCAAGTTCATCAATTCCTGTCTGAGATAAAGTACATGAGGTAAGATATTTATTTCTTGAGTCAAATACATTTTCATATCCTTTAAAACCAAAAATTTCATCTAAATCAGAAAAATTAAAATTAGAATTAATTTTTTTTATATTTGAAAATTTTTTAAATAATTTTTTTTTGATTTTTTCTTCTTCAGAAAAATTATTGTTTACTTTTATTAAATTATTTTTTTTATAAGATGAAACAACGACTAAAGTCCCTAAATTTTTTTGTTTTGCTCTTTCCTCAAGTAATTTTATCAAAGGAGATAAATTGTTAAATCTACTATTTTTTTTATTTTTAAAATCATGTAAAAACAAAACTAAAACAATAAAATCATATTTTTTCTTTTCACGTAAAATTTTATAATCACCTAACTCACAAAATGATTTCTTCAAATTTATTTTTTGCCATGCACGATTACCCGGATAAAGAAATGATGAACTTAATATTCCTATATTCATTAATTAAAGATAATTTTTACTGTTTGTTTTTTAGATGACTTTATTATACTATCAAGTTTGAGAAAATTGAACATTTTTTTTATTTTTCCTTCAACGTATACATTAATATAAATTATGAAAAAGAAAATAGCATGTATAGTTCAAGCTAGAACTAATAGTAAAAGATTCCCAGGAAAAATCTTAATGCGGGTTCTAAAAAAAAGTCTTTTGCAGCATCAACTTGAGAGACTTAAAAGACTAAAAAAAATAGATGACTTAATTGTGGCTACAACCAAAAACAAAGTAGATGAACCAATAGTTAATATTGCAAAAAAATTAAGAATTAAAGTTTTTCGTGGTGATGAAAAAAATGTATTAAAAAGATATCATGATTGTGCATTGACTTATAAATCTTCAATAATAATTAGAATTACAGCAGATTGTCCACTGATAGATATAAAATATATAAATGAATTGTTAAAAATTTTTTTAAAGACCGATTATGATTATTTGAGTAATTTAGACATAAATTATTTACCGGACGGTTTTCATAGTGAAATTTTTAACTTTAAGTCTTTGAAAAAAGCAAAAAAATTGGCAAAGTCAAAATTTCATAAAGAACATGTAACCTCCTTTTTATGGTCCAATCCCAAATTATTCTCAATTCACCATTTTAGAGGTAAAAAATTAAAAAATCATAATAATAAAATTAGATTAACATTAGACTATAGGCCTGATTATATTTTAATTAGAAAAATTTTTGAAAAACTTTATAAAAAAAATAAATATTTTTCTCTAAGAGAAATCACTAATTTTTTGAAAAAAAATCAAAGCCTTTTGAAAATTAACCAAAAATATCATAAACTACAATGGATTAAATTTCATAAAAAAAGAAAAAAAACTTTAAACTTAAAATGATAAATTACGGAAAACACAAAATAGATTTGAGGGATATTAAAGAAGTTACTAAAGTTCTTAAAAGTGATTTTTTGACATCAGGACCAAAAGTTGAACAGTTTGAAAATAAATTGATAAAAAATTTTGGTGGTCAATTTTGTACTGTTGTAAATAGTGGCACATCTGCTCTTTATTTGCTAGGCAAAGCATTAAATTGGAAAAAAAATGATATCATTGCCACAACACCAATATCTTTTATCGCTACATCAAATTCTATTGTAAATAACAATGCTAAACCAGAGTTTATAGATATTGAAAAAAAAACTTACACCATTGATCTAAATAAACTTGAAAATAAATTAAAACATAAAAGATTTAAGGCAGTGATAGCTGTGGATTATGCTGGACATCCTTGTGATTGGGAGGGATTAAAATTCTTATCTCAAAGGTATAATTTTACTTTAATTAATGATGCTTGTCATTCTATGGGTGCAAAATATAAACAAAATCAAAAGTACGCAATAAAGTACGCAGACTTTGTAACTCAAAGTTATCATCCTGTTAAAACCTTTACCACTGGTGAAGGTGGAAGTGTCATTTCAAAAAATAAGTTTATAGATGAAAAAATAAAACTTATGAGGAATCACTCAATAATAAGAAATAAAAAATTTGATCCTTGGTTTTATAAAATTTTCTCATCAGGCATGAATTATAGAATAACAGATTTACAATGTGCTTTAGGTATATCTCAATTGGAAAAACTAGAGAAATACATTAAAGAAAGAAGGAAAATTGCTAAAACATATTTAAAAAATTTTGCTGATTGTGAAAATTTTATTCTACCAAAAGAATTAGATCAAAATTATCATGCATATCATTTATTTCCACTTCAGATATTATTCAAAAAAATTAAGATTGATAAGAAAAAACTTTTTAAAATTTTCTTTAATATGGGTATCAAGCTTCAAGTGCATTATATACCAATCCACTTACAGCCATTTTATAAAAAAAATTTTAAGATCAATCGAAAAGAACTTGTAAACGCTGAAGAATTTTATAAAAGGGTTGTTTCTTTACCAATTTATCCTGGTTTGAAAAAAAAGGATTTGTTAACGATTGTAAAACAATTAAAGTTGATTAACTAAATAATGCAAAAAAATTCATATTTAATTACTGGCGGCACAGGCAGTTTTGGTAATGCTTTTGTAAAAAAATTAATAAAATCAAAAAAAAAAATCTCAAAATTAATAATTTTTAGTAGAGACGAACTTAAACAATCTATTATGGCATCAATGTATCCTCAAAGAAAATATAAGTTTATCAGATTTTTTTTAGGAGATGTGAGAGATTATGAGAGACTTTTAACAGCTACTAAAGGAATAGAAACAATTGTTCATGCTGCTGCACTAAAACAAGTTCCCTCAACAGAGTATAATCCTTTTGAAGCTGTAAAAACAAATATTCTGGGAGCTCAGAATATTATATCTGTTTCATTAGCAAATGGTGTTAAAAAAGTAATTGCTTTATCAACCGATAAGGCATGTGCACCTATCAATCTTTATGGAGCTACAAAACTTTGTTCTGATAAGTTGTTCATTTCAGCTAACAACATAAAGGGAAATAAAGATATTAAATTTTCTGTGGTGAGATATGGAAATGTTTTTGGAAGCAGAGGGTCCGTTTTTAATGTTTTTAAAAAATATAAAGAAAAAGGATTTTTTCCTATAACTGACAAGTCGATGACAAGATTTAATATCACATTAGATGAGGGAGTGGATCTTGTAATGAAATCACTAAATAATAATTTTGGTGGTGAAATACTGGTGCCAAAATTGAAAAGTTTTAGAATAGTAGATTTAGCAAAAGCAATCAAAAAAAATAATAAGATAAGAATAATAGGTATTCGACCAGGAGAAAAAATACATGAACAAATGATATCTAAAAGTGACAGTTTCAGTACTTTGGAAATGAAAAATAGTTATGTTATTTTGCCACAAAATAATCAAAAAATTTTCACATATTATAAAAATAAATTCAAAGCAAAAAAAGTTCCCTTGAACTTCGAGTATTCAAGTGATTTAAATGGAAAATTTTTATCTTTAAGAGAGTTAGAAAAAATTATTTTTAAAGAAGAAAAAAAAATAAATGAATAAAAAATACGAGAAATTAATAACACAAATCAGTAATGCTAGAAAAAAAAATAATACGAATTGGATGAGTTTGCTAAGATTAGCAATCCAATATGCACCTAGTAAAGCAAAAAAAATTTTGAAAGATATTAATAGACAGGATCAAAAGATTTCTAAATTAGTAAATAAAATATCTAAAAATTAATTTTCAATTATTTATTTATGAACGCCTATATATTAACTGAAATTACTAAAAGAGAACTTGACTCAAATATATTGTTAGCTTGCATAGCTGCTAATAATGATTTTGAAGTAATGATATCAAATAGTGACATAATTAAAAATTTAAATTCAAAAAAAATACTAAAAAAAGGAATCTTTCATACAAAAAGCTTAGTTCATGGAGAAAAAAAGAAAAAGCTGCATTCAAAAATAAGAGAAAATGGCCATAAAATAACTAGTTTAGATGAAGAGTCAGGTTTGATTTTGGATGACTTATCTTTTTTCTGTGAATCGAGATTTAGTAATGAAGAATTATCGGGAACTGATGGAGTTTTTTGTTGGGGTTCACACGATTACGAAAGCTTAAAATCAATGTATCCCAATCAAAAAGAAAAATTTATTTTATCTGGATCACCAAGAATAGATATTTTACGAAATAAACTTAAGGAATATTGGAATAATAAAGAAATTAAAAAAAATATTCTTATTTCATCTAATTTTAATTTAGTTAATGGCTATATAGCAACTTCTAAAATAGTACAAGAAATTGAAAAACAAGGTTTTTTTAAAAGAAGTCAAGACTACAAAGAATTTTTGAATATTATAATACCCGAAACTAAAAAAAAATTTGAGAGTTTTAAAATGATGTCAAAAGAATTAATAAATTCTTTTCCAAATGAACATTTTGTATTTAGACCACATCCAATGGAAAGGCCATTGTTTTGGAAAGATTTTTTCAAAGGGTATAAGAATATTAAAGTTTCAAATCAGGGTAATATCAATTCTCAACTCTTAAATAGTAAAATTTTAATTCACAATTCTTGTACTACAGCTTTTCAATCGTATATGTTAGATATTCCAACTTTATGTTATGAACCATTTAAAAGTTTGTCAAATTATGGTAATCCAGCTAATAAATTAAGTGAAAGAGTGCAAGATTTAGAACTGCTTAAAAATAAAGTCAAAAAAATTTTGGATAAAAAATTTGACTATTCAAAACAGGATGAAAAAGCAAAAACTTTTAATTTTAAAGTTTTTGTTCCTAAAGATTCTTACTCATCAGATGTTATTGTTAAATCATGGAAGAAAATTTTAGATCAAAATGATAATCAAAAAAATAATTGGAAAAGAATAAAATTTGAGTTAAGGATTATTCAATTAAAAGATTTTATTTTAAAATTTTTAATTAGATTTTTAAAGCCATCAAAAAATTTATATTTTGATAGAAAATTTGAGAAAATATCTGATGTAGAAATTTTAGAAAAAGTGAAAAAAATAAGCAATATACTAAATCTTAAGGGCATAACTTGTAAAAAGCTTTCAGATAAAAGCTTTGTTGTAAAAAAGTTAAATTGATAAAAATATGCATTTAAAAACAATAAACACAATGGGAACAGGTTATAGCGGTTCTTCAGCAATATACGAATTTTTTCAAAAGTCCGACTTATTTTATGATCCATTTCCTGAGAGTAATTTTTCTTTAACCTATGATCCTGGAGGTTTAGTTGATCTTGAGTTTTTATTAAAAAATTCATTTACAATAAATAACTCAAAAATAGCATATGAGAGGTTTATTGATTTAATAGAGTATTATTCAAATGAAAAAAGAGGATTTGATCTAGGCAAAAATCTTTCAAGACATAACCCTAATCTAAAAAATTTACTTTTGAATTTCTTGAATAATATTACAATTATGAAATATAAAGGTGATACTGGATACTCGCAATTTAAAAACAATTTTTTAAAAAAAATAAAAATTAAAATTTTACTCAAATTCAATAGACTTCTAAAAAAAAAAATGAATAATCAAAATGAAATTTTTTTATTATGTAATCACAAGCATTTTCAAGAAGAAGTCAGAAAACTTTTTTTTGAATTATTCGAAAAAGATAATGAAAAGAAAAAAGATATAATTCTTGATCAAGCTGGCTCTATCTTTAATCCAAAAGAGTCGACAAAGTTTTTTCCAGACCCCTACAACATTTGTGTTTTAAGGGATCCAAGAGATATATACACTGAATTTAAAAGGAAAGGTTATGGATATCCTGGTTATAATGTAGAAACTTTTTGCGACTGGTATAAATTGATAATGAAAAAAATTGACTATACTGAAAATGAAAAATTAATTTTTATTAATTTTGAGGATTTTGCATTAAAAAAAGAGATAGTTTTGAAGAGGATCTTTGATTTTCTTAAAATTGAATTTAATAATTATGATGAAGTAAAATTCAATTTTAAAAGACCGGAAAATAATGTTCAACAATATAAAGACAGCCTAGAAAAGTTTGAATTAGAATATATTGAAAATAAGTTAATAAATTATTTGTTTAAGTTTTGATTAAATAATTATAAAAAATTATAAATATAATTTGAACTAAATAACTTTAGGGAGAGTAAATGTTAAAAATTTGTTTAATTGGTTTAGGATATGTGGGTTTACCTTTGCTCTTAAATTTTTCAAAAAAATATAAAGTTATTGGCTATGATAAAAACAAAAAAAGAATTTCTGATCTTAAAAAGGGAAATGATATCTTTAACGAATTTAGCAAAAATGATCTTAAAAAATATAAATTAAATTTTACATCTGACCTAAAAGAAATTAGAAATTCATCTGTTTTTATTGTTACTGTACCGACTCCAATTAAAAAAAATAAAACGCCAGACTTGTCTCATCTAAAAGATGTTTGCTTGAATTTATCACGAAATTTAAAAAAAAATGATGTATTGATTTTTGAATCAACAGTTTATCCAGGTTTAACTAGAGATTATTGTACTCCTTTATTGCAAAGCAAAAGTTCCTTGATTGAAGGAAAAGATTTTTTTGTTGGATATAGTCCAGAAAGAATAAATCCTGGGGACAAAAAACACCAGTTAATTAATATTAATAAAATTTTAGCTTATCCTTATAATTTTAGAAAAAGAGAAATTCTTAAATTATATTCATCTGTTGGAAAAAAAATTATTTATACAAAAAATATTGAAGAGGCTGAGACTGCGAAAGTTATTGAAAATATCCAACGTGATGTAAACATCGGTCTTATGAATGAAATTTATTTGGCATGTGAAAAATTAAATTTAAATTTCGATAATATAATCAAATTAGCAAGAACTAAATGGAATTTTTTAAAATTTGAACCAGGACTTGTTGGCGGGCATTGCTTACCAGTTGATCCATATTACTTTGCAAGTATATGTAAAAAAAATAAATTTAATACTAAAATTACCCTAGCAGGAAGAGATATAAATGACTCAATGGTAAATAAGATAAAAAAAAAAATTGAATTAAAAATTTCTAAAATCAAATCTTTCAAAACAAAAAAAATATTAATTTGTGGATTGACATATAAAAAAAATGTTGCTGACTTACGAAATTCATTATCATTAGAAATATTTAAAAAATTAAAGAAAAAATACAAAAACATCAAAGGTTTTGACCCCCTTGTAGATACTAGAATTGCAAAAAAAAATTATTTTTTAAATAAGATAAAGAACTTTTCTAACTATGATATTTTGATAATTTTAACAAATCATGATCATATCACTAAAGAAATAAAAAAAGTAAAAGCAAAAATAGTATTGAAAATATTCTAGGATTTGTTCAAAAATTCATTAAATTTTTTGAAACTAAATTCAGATAACAGTTTTGCACCCAATTCTGAATAATGGGCATCACATGAAAATCCTAAATATGGTTTTTTCATTAAATTGTTTTCTTTTAAATAATTAATAAATTCTTTTTTTGGGTCATATAAATTATGATCTTTTAAAACTTCTTTCATAGCTTCAATATCCTTGTTTTCACCCAAAAAATCAAAGTTATTAGAATTTATAAATATTAGAGTTGGAACTTTAGAAAAGATTTTATCATCAGCTTGTTGAACTAAAAATTTGAATATTTTTTTTTTATCATCAAAAAAGTCATCTATTACTTTTTTCTTTATTACTTTTTTTTGAACCTCATACCCAATAATTTTTTGTTTGATAAACCAATAGAGTTTATATGAGTTACTATATTTCTTTACATAAATAAGTTTTTCTCTTTTAAAAAGATTCCATTTTGAATTATAATCTTTAAAATAACCTTCAGTATCTTTTACAATTTTTTCTATCTTGTTATTTTCTACTTTATAAGAAATTCTGCTTGGCCTTGATTTAGAAATATGATTATCTGAAAAATCATTATAAGTTAAATAAACAAAAACATAATCAACATTGAATTTTGAGACTAACTTATCATAAATCTTGATATGATCGGCAAGTCCTATTGAGGATACAGAAAAATTTATAACTTCAAATTCAGGCAACAGTTTTTGTAATTTAAACTTAAAATCTTTGTTATTATCAAGCTGAGCATTTTCTGTCATAGAGTCACCTAGAATTGCAATTCTTTTTTTTGTCTTTTGAAAATCGATATCTTTTGTATTTTTGAGTCCTAAGTTGTTAAATTCTACTTCTGACTTCCAACACTTTGTTGCAATTTTAAACTTTGAATTTACTGGATGCCAATGTCCATATTTTTCATGTGCATTTAAAATTATATTTGGGGGAAGTCCATCTGGAATAGTATTTGTCTTCATCAGTATGAAAGATATTAATTCTATTAAAACGAATAAAAATGATATATTAATAGAAATTATTTTTATAAAATGTTTCATACTTGAGCAAGACAATCAAAATGATTTCTTCTGTTTACAGTCTTCTTCCAGATCATCAAAAATGTTCAAAGAAATTTGTTTCAAAATTTAATAATGTAGAAGAATTATTTTTATCAAAATTGAGGAGAAATAAAAAGAAAAAATTACTTTTTTTTCCAGAGGAAAAATTAAATTATTCGTATCAAGAATTTCATAAAGAATATGAAAATATTTCTAAAATTTTTATTTTAAAAAAATTTAAAAAAAAAGATAAAGTTGCAATAGTTTTTTATAATCAATCGAAATTTTTGACAATATATTTTGCAGCACTTTCGCTTGGTCTTGTTGTGGTGCCAATAAATCCAGATTTGTCTTTCACAGAAATCGACTATATTGTTAAAAATAGTCAATCTAAAATTTGTATTTTTACCGATCAACTAAAGCATAAAATCAAACAAAGAAAAAAATATATTTCATTAACAAAATTTTTAAAAGTTAATACGAATTACAAAATCAAAGGAATTTCAAAACATAAAAAAAATATAAGTGTAAAATTAAATGATCTGGCGATAATTATTTACACTTCGGGGACAACTGGAAATCCAAAGGGGGTGGTGATTAATCACCTTAATATATTATCTGATGCATATGCAATATCAAAAAATTTTAAATTTGACTCGAACACGAGAGCTCTATGCATTCTTCCTCTATTCCATAATAATGGACAAATAGCTACTTTTTTTGCTCCCTTATACGAAGGAGGTTCTTCAGTAATAACTTTTGGAAAAGCAAATATTTACAATTTCTGGAACTACATAAATGAATTTAAAATTACTTGGACGAGTATGATGGCGTCTATTCTTTCAATTTTACTTAGTTTAAAAATCAAAAAAAAAAATTCTTCATTAAAGGGAATTCTATGTGGTGGTCAAATATTGACAAATGAAGTAAGACGAAATTTTGAAAAAAGATTTAAAGTTCCTATCTTTGAAGGATATGGCCTTACAGAAACAACTTCCTTTTCTTGTATTAACAATTTTCCAAAATCAAAACGAACTATTGGGTCAATCGGTAAAGCTTTAGTTATTAATGATATGAAAATATTCGATCCAGATACATTTAAAGAAAAAAAAACTAATGAGGAGGGAGAACTCTGTATAAGAGGTTATAATGTTGCTTGTGAATACCATAATTTAAAAAAAAATAATAAAAACTCCTTTTTTAAAGGATGGTTTAGAAGTGGTGATTTTGGGAAAGTTGATAGATATGGTAATTTTTATTTTTCATGCAGAAAAGATTCTTTAATTATTAAAGGTGGTGAAAATATCTATCCAGCTGAAGTAGAAAATGCCATATACAAAATTTTAGAAGTCGAGGAATGTGCTGTTATTGGTATTCCAGATAAATTATTGGGTGAAAATATTTGTGCATTTATCAAAATGAAATCACCTTGTACAAAAGATGAAGATTACTTATATAATAAATTAACAAAAATTATAGGAAATTTTAAATTACCAAAAAAAATATTATTGTTAAATAAATTAGATAATCTAAAAGAAATTCCTAAGGGTCCAACAAAAAAAATTTTATATAGAAAATTAAAAACTTATTATGAAGAAAATATCAAATTTGCGTGAAGAAGTTTTAGGTATAGTTTTAAAAAACCTGAATATTTCTTTGGATAAAATAAATGACAAAAATATCAGTATGAATAAAATTCCCCAATGGGATTCCGTAGCACATGTTGAAATTATAAGCTCATTAGAAGACAAATATGAATTTCAATTTACATCAGAAGAGATCTCATCATTTACTAGTTTTCAAAATATTCTAAATGTTGTTGAAAAAAAAATTAATATTAAAAAATAATATTATTTAAAAATGAAGATCACATTTAGTTTGATAAAAATTTTTCTTTCAACAATTATATTTTTAGTTTTAATTGAGTTTTTGACTAGAATAATTCTTTTTATACCTACAAATATAAATGTATTTAAGTACGGTTTTAAAAAGTCAGTCATTTTTGAAATTGTAGATTTAACTAAATTACAAATAATAATTGTTGATAAAGATAAAAAAATCAAAAGTGAACAAGGTAAAAAAACTTATGATGAAAAAATATGGATTTTTGGTGGATCAACTACTTATGGATATTTATGTGAGGGTGGTCAATCATCATCATGGCCAGATGAACTTTTAAAGATAAATAAATATTTTAAATTCAAAAATTTTGCGTTTAGTGGAGCCAATTCGGACAGTCAAATTAATCTATTATACAAAAATCTTGAAAAATCTTCCCCAAAAATCATTTTTTGGGCTAATAAATTTAATACAAAAAATATAATTGGCTCAACAGATTATAGAAATAAACATATATTAAATTATGAATTTAAAGACGCAAATAAAACTAACTTTTTTTTAAAGATAAAAAGATTGGATAAAAGTCTAAAATCTTACTCTTTATTCTATTCCATGTTAGATAAAATTTTATTTAGAGTTGTGATATTTTTAAAAAATAAAGGAATTTTTCAAACAATTGAAATTATTCCGTCCGATGAAGATATCCTAATGTCTTTAAAAAATTTTGAAATTAACACAATAGAAGCAATTGAACTGTCAAAAAAACATGGAGTAAATGAATTTTATATTGTCTCTCTTTTTAGTGAAGACGATATTAAAGATAAGAAAAGAAAAAAAATCGTTTTATATGATGAAGTAATAAACAAAATTGGAAATAAATATTATCCTTATGTAAAAATAATTAAGTCTACAATTAATTTAACTTATGGAAATCAAAGTATATATTTATGTGATAAGGTTCATAAGACTCTAAAAGGGAATAAGGCCCAAGCTGAAATAATCAACCATCAATTATTAAGATTATCAAAATTTTTAAATGACAATAATTAAAAAAATATTAAATTTTATTTTTAAGCATAAAATTATAATTGGGATAAATTATCATAGAATTGGCTACAGGAGTCTAAATGATCCTTTTAAAGAATTACACAGTATAAGCTTCATTAATTTTAAAATACAAATTATACTTATAAAATTCTTTTTCAAAATTCTTAGTTTAGAGAAAATATATTCAGGAAATTTAAATAATAAGATTAATTTTTTTATAACCTTTGATGATGTACCTAGTGACTCGGTAATAGCTTTTAATTGGCTTTGTAGGCATAAGATACCTTTTACTATTTGTCCTAATGTTTCGATTATAGAAAATAAGAATACAATTGGAGACAAAGTTAGATTTATCGTTAAATTTTTACAAAAGAATGAAATTGAAGAAAAATTTAAAAATCTTTTAAGTAACAACGAATTTAGCTTGTTAAAAAAATTAGGATTAAGAAAATTTTATAAATCTTTTGAGATAAATCAATTAAATTTTAAAACTATTTTTAATGATTTTTTTAAAAATTTTGAAAAGGAATTTGAAAAATTTAATAAAAATAAAAATTATTTAGATTGGGCTGAAATATCAAATTTATCTAAAATTTCATCCATAGCTAGTCATGGTAACAATCATGATAATTTTTTCTATTTAGATAGTGATAAAATTTATAATGAGATGTCATCTTCAAAGGAAATTTTTTATTCAAAAATAAAAAAAAATATTCAAATTTTTACCGTTCCTTACGGTGAGTATAATCAGAATTTAGGAGTAATGTCGAACATGGCTGCAAGAAAACTAGGTTATAAACAAATTTTGTGGGTAGGAAATCAGGCAATAATTTACTCAGGGAAGCATGAGCATCAAGTTCAAAATTTATTTAGAATTAATGCCCCCTCAAATTTTTTTATTTTTTTTAAAACAATTATTTATAGTTTCATGAATTCGTCTATTATTCTTAAAGACAATAAAAATTTTAATTTTTTTTATGAAAAAAGATACAAAAATTTTTCTCTAAAGAAAAATATTTTACAAGATGAAATCGCTGCTTTTGAAAATACAGTACGACCAAACAAGGACTATAGTTCAGATGAGGAATTTATAAAAAAAGTTTATATTGACAATCCTTTCAGAGGTGAAAAGCCGCATAATTTTTCCATTTCCAGGAATGGAGTAACCAATTCGATTCATTATAATCTTTATAAAAAATATCTTATCAATAAAACTTCATACACAGTATTAGAATCTAGTGGATGGAGAAAATTAAATTCTCTCTCGGTAATTGAAAATAGTAGGCTTTTATTAAATGCACTAAAAACATGTGAAATAATTTATTCTTGGAGACCATCAAAATTCTTATCAATAGGATATAAAAAAAGTGGTAATTTTTTCACAATCAACAATACTGAGTACTTTTTGAAACCAGATAAGTATGATTTTATAAATAAAGATGAAATAATGATATCAGATATTTGCCCTGAAAACATAACTCCTTTTTTAGAAAATTTTAATAAAAAATTTTATTTTAGTTTGGAAAGATCTGTTAAATTTTATAAATGGCGAGTAGACGATTATCCTTTAGGAAAACAAAAATATTTTACTAAAAAGATAAATAATCAAACCTCATCACTTTTGGTATCACAAATTTTAAATAAAAAAGCTTTAATTGTTGATTTGCTAAGTAATGATTTAAATGAGAGCATCTTAATGTTAAATTTTTTTTTAGATTATTGTTTAAAAAATGAAATTGTGAATGTAAAATTTTCTACATCAAATAAAAGTTTGATAAAAAAAATGAGTAATAATTTTAAATGTAAATATGAAAATTTTAATTCATTTATCTATATAAAAAACCTGATTGAAAAAAAAATTCTTGAAGAAGATCTTCTAAATCAAAACGAGTCTTATGAAACTTATATCTCAGGAGATGTTTTAATAAGATAAATAAATGAAAATTTTATATATAGCTGAAACATCTTTAACTAATAAGAGTGCATATAGTCATCATGTGATAAAAATGTGTGATGCATTTGTCAAAAAAGGACACCAAGTGTCACTTATTACATCTAAAAAAAATTTGAATTTAAGCTTTCAAAAAATAAAGAAAGATTTTGCTTTAAAAGGAAGAAGATCCTTTGAAGTTATATCTTTTACATTTTTTAATTTAGAAAATTTAATATCAAGAATTATATTTGGAATAAGAACTGTTTTTTTTTTAAAAAAACGAGAAAATATTGAATTAATTTTGACAAGAAGTTTAATTGCCAGTTTTATACTAAGTTTATTTAAGGTACATCATTTTTTAGAAATACACTCTGAACTTAAATCTTTCACAAAAGTTATTATGATTAATTTAAATTTTATAAATTCAAAATATATTATAAAAAGAATATTAATTTCTAAAGCCCTAAATAAAATTTTTAAATTTAAAAAAGATAAAATTTTAATTCTTCACGATGGTGTTGATATTCAAAATTTTGTTAAATTTAAAAAAATTAGAAAAATTAGAAATGCAACTTATGTTGGAAGTTTTTATAGTGGCAGAGGCATTGAAATTATTATGGAACTGGCAAAAAAATTTAAAAAAATCAAATTTAATTTATATGGAAATTCTCAGAATAATTTTAAGTCAAATCTCAAAAATGTAAGTATAAATAATTTTTTACCCTATAGAAAAATACCATCTATATTATCAAAATCTGATATACTTTTAATGCCATATGCAAATTATGTATCAGTAAAATCAAAAAATCTTAATACAGCAAATTATTGCTCACCTTTGAAAATGTTTGATTATTTAGCATCTGGTAAGATCATAATATCGTCAAAACTTGATGGTATTTGTGAAGTACTTAAACATAAAAATAACTCTATAATTGTAAAAAACTATAATATAAGAAATTGGATGTACACCTTCGAAAATATTTTTAAGAAAAAATATCCACTAAATAAAATACAAGCAAATGCATTTTTAACTTCTAAAAAATATACTTGGGAAAAAAGAGCACTTAAGATTGTTGAGGCAGCTAAAAATAAAAATTATGAATAAAATAAATAATTCAGAAAAATTTTTTGCACAAGATAGTCTTTATTACTTTCCATACCATTATTTATCATCTCAAATCGAAACAGAAATAATTAAACCCTTCAAAGTTTATTATTGGCTTTATGATTACATGTTAATGATTAATTTTATAAAATTAAAAATAAATAATTTTTCAAATTCAAAAATTCTTGATTTTGGATGTGGAGATGGAAGATTGTTATTTGAGATTAAATCACAAAAAAAAAATGAATATTTTGGTTACGAAATTTCAGAGCAGGCTAGTCTTTTTTTTAATGCTTTTAATCCTGAAATAAAATTGATTAATGAATTAAGTCAATTAAGTAATTATAATGACTTTTTTGATGTAATAACTTTTTCTGAGGTAATTGAGCATATCCCTGATAATGAATTAAATTCAAATATTAACATGATTCATAAAATTTTGAAAAAAGACGGTCTTCTAATTGTAACTGCGCCACACCAAAACATGCCAGTTCACAAAAAACATTATAGACATTATAATTTTAATTCATTAATTGAGAATTTTCCTGATGATAAATACGAAATAATTGAAAACAAATTTCTTTTTCCAAGAGAAAATTTTTTCTCATCTTTGCTAAGAAAATTTTTTTTTAATAGATATTTTATAATTAATTCAAGTTTTCTATATAAAATTTATTATAGATATAAACGAAAAAAGTTTTTTTGTGAAGAAAATCAATCAAAAACAATTTTATTAATTTTGAAAAAAAAATGAAAATTTTGATAACAGGAGCAGCAGGATTTATTGGTTATAGCTTTTCTAATCATCTATTAAAGAATAAAAAGATTAAAGTTATAGGTATAGATAATTTAAATAATTATTATGATCCAAAAATTAAGAGAGCCAGATTACGATTATTAAAAAAAAATAAAAATTTTAAATTTCTAAAAACAGATATTTGCAATAAAAAAAAAGTAGATCAAATTTTTAAAAAAAATAAATTTGATTTTGTTTTTCATTTCGCAGCTCAAGCTGGAGTACGATATTCAATTAAGTATCCTAGAAAATATTTAGATGCCAATATAAACGGATTTTATAATATAATAGAAAGTTCAAACAAAAATAATATTAAAAGATTATTTTATGCCTCATCAAGTTCAGTTTATGGGGAAAATAAAAATTATCCTTTAAATGAAAAAGAGAGAATTTTACCAAAAAACATGTATGCGTTATCAAAAAAAATAAATGAAGAAATTAGTTCTATCTATAACAATTATTATAAATTAAAATTAACTGGATTAAGATTCTTTACTGTATATGGAGAGTGGGGTAGGCCAGATATGATGATGCTTCAATTTATAAGCTCATTTTACAATAAAAAAGAATTTAAACTTTTCAATTACGGTAATCATGAGAGGGATTTTACTTATATTGGTGATGTAATTAAAATTTTAGATTTATTATTAAAAAACCAAAAAAAATTAAAGGGAAATGATGTTTATAATATTTGTTCAAACAGACCGATTAATCTGATTAAGATAATTAATTTCATGAAAAAAAATGGAATTAATCCCAAAATTAAAAAAGTCTCATTACAGCAAGCAGATATATTAAAAACACATGGTGATAATAAAAAAATTTTAGGTATTACAAAATTTAAAAATTTTATTGAATGGCAAAAGGGAATAAAAAAAACAATTTCTTGGTATAAAGAGTTCTCTTCCAATTAAGATTTGAGAATATGAAAATAGTGTATTTGTTTAACTCTTCAATACCTTCTTATAATGCAAACAGTTTACAGGTAGTTAATATGTGTAATCAAATTGCAAAAATGATTGGGGAAGTAATTTTAATTACACCGAATACTGGGTTTCAAAAAAGTGTTTCAGAGCATTATGGAATTAAAAAAAATTTTAAATTGATCAAAATAAAAAATTTTACATCTTTACCAAGGGGTTTGAATTATTATCTATATTCACTGTATTCGATTATATGTGGCCTTAAATTTAGACCAAATATTTTTATAACTAGAAATTACTTTACACTATTTTTATTAATACTTTTGAGGAAAAAAGTTATCTTTGAGGTACACACAGGTCTTGATTTTGAGGGAAAAATTAACAATTTTATTTTTAAAAATTTTAAGGTTTTTAATTCAAAAAAAATAATTAATTTGGTCTTTATTACAAATTCATTAAAAGAAAATTTTTTTGAAAAGTATAAAATTCAGCCTAAAAATTATACGATTTTAAGTAGCGCATCAAATTTAAACTGGAAATATCCTCTTTTAAAAAAAAGAAAAAAATTAAAAATAGGCTATTTTGGCCTTGTTAATAAATCTAGAGGCCTAGATTTTTTGTGTAGATTATCTCATTTAGATCAAGAAAATAGTTATTATATATTTGGTGGAACCAAAGAGAATATAAATTCAGTAAAAAAAAAAATTTTTCATAAAAACATTTTTTTTAAAGAATTTTTACCATATAAAAAAATAAAAAAATTAATGTGTGAAATGGATATATTGGTACTTCCATATGAAAAAAAAATATCTGCCTCAGGAAATTTTGGCGATATAGCTAAATTTACATCTCCTATGAAATTATTTGATTATCTAGGATCTACAAGACCTATAATTGCATCCTCTTTACCAGTTTTAAAAGAAATTTTAACTAATAAAAAAAATTGCATTTTTATTGATGAGTTAAATGTTTTAAGATGGAAATTAATTATTAAAAAACTTTCAAACAATATAGAATTAAGAGAAATAATTGCAAAAAATAATTTTTTCCACTCAAAAAATTACACATATCAAAAAAGAGTTGATAAAATGTTTAAAAATCTTTTATAGGTATCAAACATTATTATACTGACTCGATGATTTCTGAATATTTTTTTAAGTTTGTAAAATAATCAAATCTGTCTAAAGCTTTTGTGGATTTGATTAACATCGCATTACATTTTTTTTTATTAGAATTATAAAATAATATTAATTTAGATAATTTTTTATAATCTCCGACTTTAAATAACAATCCACCTTTACCATTTAGTAAAATTTCTTTAGGTCCAGTTCTGCAATTACTAGATATAACAAATTTTTTTAAAACCAAAGACTCTAAAAGAACATTGGGCAATCCTTCATACGATGAAGAAAGAATAAATAAATTAGCTTGTTTTATTATTGGAAAAGGATTTTTAGTAAAATCTTGAATTTTAACCATTTTATTTAAATGATTTTTTGCGATAAACTCTTCTAACTTTGTTCTAAGTATTCCTCTTCCCATTATGACTGCTTCAAACCTTATTTTTTTTTTTAAAATGTTTAATGCTTTCAAAAGAGTAATTTGATCTTTTTGATCTGTAAACCGACCTACATTGATTATTCTTAATGAATTTTTTTTAAATAAACTTTTTGCTTTTAATTGTGAGTTCTTTTTTATTTCTCTTATGTTTAATGGATTGTAAATACAGACAGCATTAACATCAAACTGTTGTTTTAAATCTTTTTTAAATTCAAAAGAATTAACCATCACTTTATCAGAAACCTTTAAAAAAAATTTAAAAAGTGTTCTTTTAATAAAATTATTTGACCAACCATATGGAGCTGAATTAGATCTTGTTATTATTTTGATTGAAAAAATTTTACATATCAGTGTTGCATAAATATTTGCTTGAAAAGAAAAAACGATAATATTACGATTTTTAAATATTTCTTTGATAAGTAAAATAATCGCTAAAAAGTATTTAAATCTTCTGCCAAACTTATCCCAAAGATTTAAATCTAAAGAAATAAATTTAATTTTCTTATTAAATTTATTTTGATATTTTTTTGAAATTGTAATTACAGAGATATCCTTCAATTTTGAAAGAAAATTCGCAACTATAAAAAAATTTTTTTCAACTCCCCCACCTTCGATTGAAGGCATGAACATAATAACTTTTTTTTTCATTCAAATTTAATGTTTTTAATAATAAAGAAAATATTAATATATAAATTTTTATAAAAAATAATACACATTATTAATTATATTCATATATTATATTTGAATTATAATTTAAAAAAATATTATCATTAATGGATTTAGTAAGTGTAATTATTCCATACTTTAGAAAAATTAAATTTATAGATAAATCAATTTCATCTGTTTTAGAACAAACTTATTCTAATATAGAAATAATAATTATTTATGATGATGCCAATAAGTTTGAGTTAGACTATTTAGTTAATAAATATAAAACTCATAACAAAATTAAGATTTTGGTTAATGAAAAGAACCTAGGAGCAGGATTGTCAAGAAATAAAGGTATAGAATTCTCAAGTGGTAAGTATATTTGTTTTTTAGATGCAGATGATTATTGGAAAAAAGAAAAAGTAGAAAATCAAATAAATTTCATGAAAAAAAAAAATATTGATATTTCTCATACATCTTACACAGTGATAAATGAAAAAGATAAATTTATTAAAGAACGTAAAGCAAGATCATTTTCAAATTATAAAGAAATTTTAACTTCATGTGATATAGGCTTGTCGACTGTTGCTTTAGATAAAAAAATTATTTCAGAAAAAATTAAATTTGGAGATCTTAAAACTAAAGAGGACTTTGTTCTTTGGCTCACTATTTTACAGGAAAATATAGTAATTAGCGGTTTAGATCAAAATTTATCTTTTTGGAGAAAAACTAATAATTCGTTATCAAGCTCAGTAATTCAAAAATTAATAGATGGATTTAGAGTTTATAATAAACATCTAAATTTTAATTTTTTTAAATCCTTTTACTTATTGATCTGTTTAAGTCTAAACTATTTAAAAAAGAATTAATGATTGAATTTATCTTATATTTTTTATTTGTATTTTTTGGAACTTTTATAGCAAACAAAAAAAATTTTTTACCAAATTATTCAGGTGATACTCATCAAAAATTTTTTAGTGAAAAAAAAATTCCCCTGATTGGAGGTATTTTAATTTTACCTTTGTTATTTTTGATTTTTTCAGAAAAAGATATTTTTTTTGTAATTATAAGTTGTTTAATTTTGATTGTTGGTTTTTTATCAGACTCAAAAATTTTATCATCCCCAAATAAAAGATTTATTCTACAATTATTTGTTGTTTCTTTTTTTGTTTTCTACTCAAATATTGAAGTGACGCCCACAAGAATAGAACCTATAGACAAAATACTTCAAGGTAACTTTCTAGGTCTTTTTTTTAGCATTTTTTGTATTATGATTTTAATTAATGGTTCAAATTTCGTTGATGGTTTAAATGGCCTTTTGTTAGGTTATTTTTTAATCATTATTATTTTCCTATATTATTTTAATCTTATTGATCCTCAGATTATTGACCAAAAAAAACAGGTTTTTTTAATAACCGCTTTTTTAATTTTATTATTTTTAAACTATTCTAATTTTTTTTATTTAGGTGATGGAGGATCATACCTCACAGGATTCATACTTGGATATATCTTAATTTCAATTTATAACTTTGAATTAATCTCAAAACCTCATTATAATGTGATCTCACCTTATTATATAGTTTTATTATTGTGGTATCCGTGTTTAGAAAATTTATTTTCCCTTACTAGAAAACTTTTAAGTAAAAAATCTCCTTCTTCAGCTGATAATCAGCATTTGCATCAGCTTATCTATTTATATGTAAAAAAAAGATTTAATTTTAAAAAAAATTTATTACCGAATATTTTATCGGGTAGTTTAATTAATATATTTAATATTTTTCTAATTTTTTTTAGCTCAATGAATATTTACCAAACTAAGATACAAATCTTACTTATTTGTATAGCCTCCTTTTTATATTGTTTAATTTATTTTCTTTTAAAAAAAAAATTTAATAATTAACTTTTAATAAAAAATAATTCAATCATTGCAACAAGTATTAGAAAACCATCTTTAATTGCATTAACTTTTTTTTTACCGCCAATTCTTGCTCGTTCATTAGATTTTGATGTAGTAATTCTTAGATTTTGTCTCTTAGCTTTTATTGGAAGTTCTATACAAAAAACAAAATCTTTTTTTTGTAAATTTAATAGTTGAACACTAGAAGTTTTTCCAGCTACATATGTATATAAAATATCAGATATATTTAAATTAAAGAAAATATTTCCAATTTTAGAAAATATAAAATTTCCAATAAATGTAACCCATGTATCGTCCTCACTAGAGCAATCTTTTTCATACCTACTGCCAAACACTAGGTCAAAATTATCTTCATTAATTTTTTTTTCCATAGTAGCCAGCTCCTTTGGATTAAACGAACCGTCAGCATTAAATATACAAAACATCTCAGTTTTAACTTGATTAATTCCATGAATTAAAGCATCTCCATATCCTTTATTTTTTTGAAATAAAATTTCACAATCAAATTCTTTGATTGCTTCGATAGTTTCAATATCATTTTCTTCTAGTACTACTAATATATTAATTTTATAACTTTTTAATTCTTCTAAAACATTTGGAAGAGACTCTTTTTCTTTTTTTGCGGGAATTACTAAAGTAATATTTTTCATAAAATCAACATTTCAAAAAATTCATCATCATTAAATAACAACTGACAAAGAAAAAATATATCAAAAAAATCTTATTTTAATTGAAAAAAGGTTTTTTTATTCGCAAAATAAAGATGTGTAAAGTATATAATTAATAGAATTCACAAACAAATGCTCTTTAAAAAATAATGACATTTAATATCATAACACTTTTTATATTCTATAAAATAATTCTATTCTCAGTAATAGGTTATGGTTTTTTGTTTGAAAAAATTATTTATAAAAAAGTTTCTTACAACAGATTGGGATATACAGGCCTTTTTGGAATTTTTATATTAATTTTATATTCATATATATCTCATTTATTTCTACCTCATGGGTATTTACATAATTCATTTTTAATTTTTTTTGGTTTAATTTCATTTTTTTTATATATTCTCAAAAATAAAGAATGGTCTGATTTTAAAGTTTTTTTAATTAATTTTTCAATATTATTTATAGCGTTACTAATTTTTAAAACCCATGATGATTTTCCTTACTACCATTTTCCCTACAGTTATTATCTCACTCAGCATTTAACTCAAATAGGTATAGGACAATTTAATCATGGTTTTAGAACTCCTTCCTCAATTTTTTATCTTAATTCTTTATTTTTCCTTCCAATAATTAAATACTATGCTTTCTATATTCCAACATTACTTATAATGGGTTTCTCTAATTTAGTTTTGATCTCGAAAATTTTTTCAAATTTAAAGGAAAAAAATATCAATTATTCATTTTATTTAGCCATATTATTTTTTGCATTTATTAATATCTTCTTTTACAGAATACAGGAACACGGGACTGATAGATCTGCACAAATATTAATTTTTATTTTAATAATACAGCTAATTAATATGATTGATTTTAAAAAAGGTTATCAATTACAAATTGATTATATATTAATTACATTAGGAATTATAATTTCTTTAAAGTCTTTTTATATTTTGTACTTAGTTATAGCTATCCCACTAATGTGGATTTTTTATAAACAAAATAAATTAAAAATTGTTTTAGATATTTTTAAAAATAAAATATTTTTTATTTTTATATCTTTATTATGTATAGTATTATTAATTTATTTTTTTAATACTGGTTGTTTGATATATCCAGTTTACCAGACTTGTTTTGATAATTTTAATTGGTCATTAGGAACTGCTGAGGCTATTAAAATGAATAATCATTACCAATTATGGTCAAAAGCGGGACTAACTCCTACTTTTAGAATTGAAGATCCAGAACTTTACTTAAAAAATTTTAATTGGATTGGTAATTGGCTTGATCTTTATTTTTTTAATAAGATGTCAGATTTTTTGTTAGGATTAACTACTCTGTCAGTAATATGTTTGATAATTTTTTATAAAAAAAAACAAATGAAAATTAATTTTAATAAAGATATATTCTTTATTCTTTTTGTTCTTTTCTTGTTGACTTTAGAATGGTTTATTAATCATCCAGCGTTAAGATATGGTGGGTATGTTTTGATTGCATCATTAGTTTTGTCACCAATATCTCTGATAATGTCAAAATACAATATTTCAGTTAAAGATTTATATAAAAGATTAAGTATTTTATTTGTTATTGTAATACTTATTTTTGTAACAAGAAACTTGAATAGAATATACAAAGAAGTTAAGCAATATAAGTATAAGCCAATCATTAATTCTGTATATTTTATAAATCAAAGTCATTTTAGGATTAATGATAAAATGAATAAATTAATTTTGAATTCTAAAAATTGTGAAAATAATACAAATGAATGTGATAAAAATCTTGAATTAAGAATTAAAAAAATTTCTAACAATCGATATATCTTCATACCAGAATGATAAAAAATATTTCATTAAAACTTTTGAATACATCTACGAATATCAGATATAAGAGTTTTTAAATAAATTAACTTCTTTGACTGAATGAAATAAATAGTTTATTAAAATATATATAATGATGAGAAAAAAAGTTGCATTAATTTTTGGTATCACTGGTCAGGATGGTTCATATTTAGCTGAGTTATTATTAAAAAAAGGCTATATTGTTAATGGTGTTAAAAGGAGATCTTCTAGTATTAATACTTATAGAGTAGATCATATTTATCAAGATCCACACGAAAAAAATTACAAATTCCGACTTCACTATGGTGATATTACTGATTCATCATCTGTATCAAATATAATTAAAAAAACTAAGCCTGATGAAATATATAATCTTGCGGCACAATCACATGTTGCTGTGTCTTTTGAGGTGCCAGAGTATACCGCAAATGCAGATGCACTTGGTGCACTGAGAATTTTAGAGGCAATAAAATTTCATAAATTAGAGAAGAAAACAAAATTTTATCAAGCTGGTACTTCAGAAATGTACGGTAAGGTTCAAAGTATACCTCAAAATGAAAAAACTGATTTTTATCCATTAAGCCCATATGGAGTTGCTAAGTTGTATGCTCATTGGATAACTAGAAATTATAGAGAAGCTTATAAAATTTTTGCATCAAATGGTATTTTATTTAATCATGAAAGCCCGCGAAGAGGAGAAACTTTTGTGACTAAAAAAATAGTTTCTGCGCTATGCAAGATCAAAGAGGGTAGACAAAAAAAACTTTTTTTAGGAAATTTAAACGCTAAAAGAGATTGGGGTCATGCTAGAGATTATTGTTTAGCAATGTGGAAAATTTTACAACAAAAAAATTCTGGTGACTTTGTTATTGCTACAGGCAAACAGTATTCTATAAAAGAATTTATCAATATTACTGCAAAAAAACTAAATATGAAGATTTTTTGGAAAGGAAAAGGTCTTAAAGAAAAGGGCTTTGATCATAATGGAAATTCAATTATTGAATGTGATAAAAATTATTTTAGACCCTTAGATGTTAATACTTTATTGGGTGATGCAAAAAAAGCTAGAAAAATATTAAAATGGAAACCAAAAGAAAATTTATACTCTTTAATTGATGAAATGATAAAGTCTGAATATCAACATTTAAATGCAATTAAATAAAAATAGTAAAATTTTTTTAGCGGGTCACTCTGGAATGGTGGGTTCTTCAATACTCAGATATTTTAAAAAAAAAGGTTATAAAAAAATAATTACACAAAGTAGAAAAAAACTTAACTTATTAAATCAAAAAAGTACTTACAGATTTTTAAAAAAAATAAAACCCGACTTTGTGATAATTGCAGCTGCAAAAGTGGGTGGGATCTATGCAAATGATATTTATAAAGGTGATTTTATTTACCAAAACTTAATGATTCAAACAAATATTATTCACTCTTCTTATCTAGTAGGAGTTAAAAAATTAATTTTTTTAGGATCTAGCTGCATATATCCAAAGTTATCAAAACAGCCTATTAAAGAAAGCTACCTTCTTGATGGTAAATTAGAGCCGACTAATGAATCTTATGCAATTGCTAAAATTGCTGGTTTAAAGATGTGTGAAGCTTATAACAAACAGTATAATTTAAATTATGTATGTTTAATGCCAACAAACTTATATGGACCAAATGATAATTATAATCTTAAGACTTCACATTTCTACCCAGCACTAATTGTAAAGGCATATAATGCAAAAGTAAAAAATAAAAAATTTATTAATATTTGGGGAAACGGTAAAGCCAAAAGAGAACTTATGTATGTAGATGATTTGGCTGATGCATGTGAATATTTCTTAAAAATAAAAACTAATCATAGTTTAATAAATATAGGATCAGGTGAAGAAAAAACAATTAAATCTTATTTAGAATTTGTTATGAAAAAATTAAAAATTAAATTACATATCAAATATGATAATTCAAAACCTAATGGCACACCAAGAAAAAAACTTAATACAAATTTAGCGAATTACTATGGCTGGAAATCAAAAATTAGTTTAGACAAAGGTTTTGAGATGACTTTTAACGATTTTTTAAAAACAAAATAATTATAAAAAAAATGAAAAAAAAAATTATAGTAGTTACAGGAGGAGCTGGTTTTGTTGGTGCAAATCTAATTGAATTACTTTTAGAAAAAACTAATTATAGAGTAATAAGTCTAGATAATTATTCTTCAGGAGTTAAAAAGAATCATATTAAAAGTAAAAGAGTCAGATACATAAAATCACATACTAAAAATGTTAATAAAGTTTTAGATAAATATAAAAATCGTATTAACTCAATTTTTCACTTTGGTGAATTTTCCAGAATTTATCAAAGTTTTCTTCAAATGAATAATTGCATTCAATCTAATAGTATTGGAACAAATGCTGTTTTTGATTTTTGTCTTAAAAATAAAATTAAATTAATTTACTCTGCAACGTCAGCCTCTTTGGGCAACAGAGGAGAAGATAAAAATTTATCTCCATATGCTTTCACAAAAGCAAAAAATCTTGAGCTTTTAGAAAATTTAAAAAAATGGTTTAGTTTTAAATACGAGGTAATCTTTTTTTATAATGTTTATGGACCTAAACAGATTAGTAAAGGCAGCATGGCAACTGTAATAGGCATATTTGAAGATCAATATTTAAAAAATAGACCATTGCCAGTTGTAAAACCTGGATCACAATCTAGAAGATTTACTCATATTAAAGATACAGTTGATATTTGTTATAAAGCATGGAAAAAAAATAAGTGTAGATATTATAGTATTTCAAATAAAAAAAGTTACTCAGTTCTTGAAGTCGCAAAACTTTTCAAAACCAAAGTTAAATTTTTAGCTCCAAGAAATGGTGAAAGATATGCTTCAGCATTAACAAATATGAGCTTGACTAATAAAGTTCACAAAAATTTTGGTAAAATTAATTTAAAGGATTACATTCACCAATTTTTAAAAAAAAACCCTAAAAATTAGCTTAGTTTTCCTTTTAAAAGTTAGTTTACAATATTTCTTAATAAGGTATAAATCTCCCGCCGGTAATTATTGCGAAAGGGTCATACCCGATCCCATTCCGAACTCGGAAGTCAAG
>MDTB01240646.1_pt1 | contig 57935 bp, 51 predicted proteins | sample 811161 | NCBI WGS metagenome assembly MDTB01 (sample SAMN05326650, study PRJNA326480) | marine metagenome | isolation source: seawater | place: Mediterranean Sea | collected 2009 | reverse complement strand
TGGCTAGAGCAGCTGATTTGTAATCAGCAGGTCGTGGGTTCGAGTCCCTCTATCGGCTCTTATTTAGCCGGGGGAGATACTCAAGCGGTCAACGAGGACAGACTGTAAATCTGTTGGCATAGCCTTCACAGGTTCGAATCCTGTTCTCCCCACGAACTTTATTAGCGGAAGTAGCTCAGTTGGTAGAGCATCAGCCTTCCAAGCTGAGGGTCGCGGGTTCGAATCCCGTCTCCCGCTCAAAGCTATATTTAGCCGATGTAGCTCAGGGGTAGAGCGTTTCCTTGGTAAGGAAGAGGTCACGGGTTCAATTCCCGTCATTGGCTCTAACTTATCATATTAATGAAGAAGTAAAAAATAAAAAATAGTAACTAAAAAAAACTAAAGCAATGGCAAAAGAAAATTTTAATCGTACCAAGCCACATTTAAATATTGGTACTATTGGTCATGTTGACCATGGAAAAACAACTTTGACTGCAGCAATTACAAAAGTCTTGTCAGACAAAGGATTAGCTCAGGCAGCAGCTTTTGATTCAATTGACAATGCTCCTGAAGAAAAAGAAAGAGGAATTACAATTAATACTGCTCATGTTGAGTATGAAACTGACAATAGACATTATGCTCACGTAGATTGTCCAGGTCACGCGGATTATGTAAAAAACATGGTAACTGGTGCAGCTCAAATGGATGGAGCCATATTAGTATGTGCTGCAACTGATGGTCCTATGCCACAAACAAGAGAACACATCTTATTAGGAAGACAAGTTGGTATTCCTAGAATAGTAGTGTTTTTGAACAAAGCGGATATGGTAGATGATGAGGAATTACTTGAGTTGGTAGATATGGAAGTAAGAGAATTACTTTCATTCTATGAATATGATGGTGATAATACTCCTGTAATTACAGGATCTGCTCTTGGCGCTTTGAACGGAGAAGCTGAGTGGGTAGAGAAAATCGGTGAACTTATGGATGCAGTTGATGCTTACATAGAGGAGCCTGTTAGAGATAATGAAAAGCCATTCTTGATGCCAATAGAAGATGTATTCACTATTACTGGTAGAGGTACTGTTGCTACTGGAAGAATTGAAACAGGAGTTGCAAATACTGCTGATTCTGTAGATATTATCGGAATGGGAGCAGAGAAATTAGCTTCTACAATTACAGGTGTTGAGATGTTTAGAAAAATTCTAGATAGAGGTGAAGCGGGTGATAATGTTGGTATCTTATTAAGAGGAATTGAGAAGACTGATATAAGAAGAGGAATGGTAATTTGTAAACCGGGATCTGTTACTCCTCATACTAAGTTTAAAGCTGAGGTTTATATCTTGAAGAAAGAAGAGGGTGGTAGACATACTCCATTCCACAACAATTACAGACCCCAATTTTATTTGAGAACTACTGATGTAACTGGAGAAATTCAATTACCTGAAGGAACTGAAATGGTAATGCCAGGTGATAACTTAACAATTACTGTTGAGTTGATTAATGCAGTTGCAATGAGTGAAGGATTGCGTTTTGCAATTAGAGAAGGAGGAAGAACTGTAGGTGCGGGACAAATTACTTCAATAGTTGAGTAATACATAGTTTAATCAGCAATAAAGGAAGGTGATATTTACCTTCCTATTGCTGTATAAACGGGTGTAGCTCAATTGGTAGAGTAGTGGTCTCCAAAACCATTGGCTGGGAGTTCGAGTCTCTCCACCCGTGCAAAAGAGAAAAAAGAGTGATAAAGATAGGTTCATATATAAAAGAGTCGGTAGACGAGTTGTTACATAAAGTAAGTTGGCCAACATGGTCAGAATTACAAAATAGTGGGATAGTGGTTGCAATTGCAACTGTCATTATTTCATTACTTGTTTATTTTATGGATACTATATTTAGTAGTTTGATGAAAGTATTTTATGATTTCTTTGCTTAAAAGATGATGGAAGAACAGGCAGTACAGCATAAATGGTATGTGGTCAGAGTAAAGGGAGGCCAAGAAAAGAAAATCAGTACTTATATTGAAAAGGAGGTAAATCGACTCAATTGGAATGATTTTGTTACTCAAATTTTGGTACCAACAGAGAAGGTTTTCCAAATTAGAAAAGGTAAAAAGGTGAGCAAAGAACGTAATTTCTTTCCAGGATATGTATTGATTGAGGCAAACTTGGTTGGTGAGATTTCACACACATTAAGAGCATTGCCGGGTGTTTTTGGTTTTTTGGGTGAGAAAAAAGGAGGAGAACCAATTCCTATGAGACAGTCGGAGATTAATAGGATTTTAGGAAAAGTCGATGAGATGTCTCTAAGCGACGAGCACATAAATATTCCGTTTGTAGTTGGAGAAACTGTAAAAGTGATTGATGGACCATTTAATAGTTTCCATGCTGAGATTGAGGGGATTGATGAACAAAAGAAAAAATTAAAATTAGTCGTAAAAATATTTGGAAGAAAAACTCCATTGGAGTTAAATTTCATGCAAGTAGAAAAAGTATAAAATATGGCAAAAGAAGTTACTGGAATTATTAAGTTACAAATTAGGGGTGGAGCAGCTAATCCTGCGCCTCCAGTAGGTCCTGCATTAGGAGCAAAAGGTGTGAATATTATGGAGTTCTGTAAGCAATTCAATGCAAGAACGCAAGATAAGCCAGGAAAAATTGTCCCAGTTGAGATTACAGTATTTGCAGACAAATCTTTTGAATTTATTATTAAAACAGCTCCTGCTGCTGCGCAGCTTCTAGAAGCTGCGAAAAAGAAAAAAGGATCAGGAGAACCGAATAGACAAAAAGTTGGAACTGTAAGCTGGGATCAAATAAGAGTAATAGCTGAAGATAAGATGGCTGATTTAAATGCATTTAAGTTAGAATCAGCAATGCTTATGGTTGCAGGAACTGCTAGAAGTATGGGTTTAAAAGTACAAGGAACAGCTCCAATAAAATAAAAAATTAACAATTAAAAATTAACAATTAAAAATTAACAAAAACAAACAATTATGGAAGGTACAGTAAAATGGTTTAATGCTAGTAAAGGTTACGGATTCATTGAAGGTGAAGATGGAACGGATTATTTCGCACATTTTGGAGAGATCCAATCTGAAGGTTTTAAAACATTAAAAGAAGGACAATCCGTTACTTTTGAAGTAGCAGATGGTGAAAAAGGTCCTGTAGCAAAGAATATAGTAGCTGCTGCTTAGATACAAAATATAGTAGTCAGTTACTTAACCACTTTAAATTAACAATTTAAGATGAGTAAGTTAAGTAAAAAAAGAAAGGCTAGTTTTGAAAGTCTGGATACAACTGTAAGTTATAGTGTTCAGGAGGCTGCTGATATTGTTAAAAAAACAGCTCCTGAAAATTTTGATGCTTCAGTTGACATGGCTATTCGACTAGGTGTAGATCCAAAACAGGCTAACCAGATGGTAAGAGGTGTGGTTACACTTCCTCATGGTACTGGTAAAGATTTAAAAGTCTTAGCGCTTGTAACTCCTGACAAAGAAGCTGAGGCAAAAGATGCTGGTGCAGATTTTGTTGGTTTAGATGAGTATATTGAAAAAATCAAAGGAGGATGGACTGATGTTGATGTTATCATTACCATGCCAGCTGTGATGGGAAAAATTGGTGCTTTAGGTAGGGTGCTTGGTCCAAGAGGATTGATGCCAAATCCAAAATCAGGAACGGTAAGCAATGATGTAGGTAAAGCAGTTACAGATGTGAAAAAAGGTAAAATTGACTTTAAAGTTGATAAAAATGGTATTGTACATGCTGCTGTTGGTAAAACATCATTTGACGCACAAAAGCTTGCAGAAAACTCTGAAGAGCTGATTCAAACTATTGTGAAGCTGAAACCATCTTCAGCAAAAGGAACTTATATTAAGAGTATCTCTATCTCAAGTACTATGGGCATTGGTATTTCACTAAATACAAATGCATTTTAAAAGATAAAAAGATGACAAGAGAGGAAAAAAATAAATTTATTGATGATTTAGATATATTGTTAAGTGAGAATAAGAATTTTTACTTAGCAGATATTTCTGATCTTACAGCAGAAGAATCTAGCGACTTAAGAAGGTTATGTTTCAAAAGAGATGTGACTTTGAAGGTTGTGAAAAATACATTGCTAAAAAAAGCAATGGAAAGAAATGATGCTGATTTTGAAGAATTTTACCAAACATTAAGTGGTAACACTTCTATTATGTTTACTGAGGTGGGTAATTCTCCAGCAAAAATTATTAAGGATTTTAGAAAAAAACATAACAAACCTATTTTGAAAGCAGCTATTATTGAAGATTGTTTTTATTTAGGGGATGAGAATTTAGATACTTTAGTAGAGCTCAAATCCAAACAAGAGCTTATAGGCGAGATTATCACCTTATTACAATCTCCAGCTAAGAATGTAATTTCATCATTACAGTCTGGCGGAAATAAATTATCAGGTATTATTAAGGCTTTAGCCGAAAGAGAATCTTAATTGAGAATAAAAAAGAATGCTTCCAACATTTATAATTAACCAAAGTTGAACAATTAAAACTAAAATAAAATGGCAGAACTAAAAGAATTTGCAGAGCAGTTAGTGAATTTATCAGTAAAAGAGGTAAACGAACTAGCTAACATATTGAAAGAGGAGTATGGCATTGAGCCTGCTGCTGCAGCTGTTGCAGTTGCTGGTCCAGTAGCTGGAGGAGGTGAAGAAGCTGGTGACGAGAAGTCAGAATTTGATGTAATCCTAAAAGCTGCAGGTGGTTCTAAATTAGCAGTAGTTAAATTAGTAAAAGAACTTACTGGATTAGGACTAAAAGAAGCTAAAGACATTGTTGATAGTGCACCGAAAGCAGTTAAAGAAGGTGTCGCTAAAGACGAAGCAGAAGCTTTGAAAACCCAGCTTGAAGAAGCAGGTGCTGAGGTAGAATTAAAATAATTCTTCTCACAACATAAAGGTTCAGACTTTATAGTAATATAAAGTCTGAGCCATTTCGTTTTTTAATACAACCGTTTTTTTAATTAAAAAGTTACTTCCTTGACCAAGACTAATAATTCAGAAAGAATAAATTTCGCATCCATAGGAAATCAGATAGATTATCCAGATTTTTTAGACATACAATTAGAGACATTCAACAATTTCTTCCAATTAGGTACCACAAGTGAAGAAAGAAAGAAAGAGGGCCTTTATGAAACCTTTGATGGTATTTTCCCAATTACAGATTCTAGAAATAATTTTATTCTAGAATTCATTGATTATACCATAGACCCTCCAAGATATTCCATTGAAGAATGTATAAGCAGAGGACTTACTTATAAAGTGCCTTTAAAAGTAAAATTAAAGCTTTATTGCACAGATGAGGATCATGAAGATTTTGAAACTATAATACAAGATGTATATTTTGGCAATGTGCCATATATGACACCAAAAGGTACTTTTGTTATTAATGGTGCAGAAAGAGTTATTGTTTCTCAATTACATAGGTCGCCAGGTGTATTTTTTGGCCAAAGCTTTCATGCTAATGGCACTAAATTGTATTCTGCAAGAGTAATACCATTCAAAGGTTCTTGGATAGAATTTGCTACTGATATCAATAATGTGATGTTTGCATATATTGATAGAAAAAAGAAATTACCTGTTACTACTCTGCTTAGAGCTATTGGCTATGAAAGCGATAGAGATATCTTACAAATTTTTGATTTGGCAGATGAAGAAAAAGTAACAAAAAGCGGCTTGAAAAGATTGGTAGGTAGAAGATTAGCTGCAAGAGTTTTAAAGTCATGGATTGAAGATTTTGTAGATGAAGATACAGGTGAGTTGGTTTCTATTGAAAGAAATGAAGTGATTATTGATAGAGAGGTTGTGTTGGAAAAGGAACATATCGATCAGATTGTAGATTCTGGTTCTGCAACTATTCTTTTGCATAAAGAAAATGCTAATGTTTCAGATCATGCACTTATCTACAATACCCTTCAAAAAGATCCAACTAACTCAGAGAAAGAAGCGGTTGAATACATTTATCGTCAATTAAGAAGTGCTGAGCCACCAGATGAAGATACGGCAAGGAGCGTGATTGATAAGTTATTTTTCTCAGATCAAAGATATAGTTTAGGTCATGTTGGTAGATATAGAATCAACAAACGATTAGGTGTTGATGTGCCAGAAACTAAACAAGTTTTAACCAATGAAGATATCGTTTCTATCATTCAAAACTTGATTGAATTGGTAAATTCAAAAACTGATGTAGATGATATTGATCATTTATCAAACAGAAGGGTAAGAACAGTTGGTGAGCAATTGGCAAGTCAGTTTTTTGTGGGATTAAACAGGATGGCGCGTACCATCAGGGAAAGAATGAATGTTAGAGATAATGAGGTTTTTACCCCACTTGACTTAATTAATGCTAAAACACTTTCTTCTGTAATTAATTCCTTCTTTGGAACTTCTCAGCTTTCTCAGTTTATGGACCAAACCAATCCACTTGCTGAGGTTACACATAAAAGAAGGGTTTCTGCATTAGGTCCTGGCGGATTATCAAGGGAAAGAGCAGGATTTGAGGTGCGTGACGTACATTACACACACTATGGGAGATTATGCCCTATCGAAACGCCTGAGGGGCCAAACATTGGACTTATTTCTTCTTTATGTGTTTATGCTAAAATTAACGATTTAGGTTTTATTGAAACACCTTATCGCCCAGTTGAAAATGGTGTAGTACAAGTAGATAAAGAACCAATTTATATGAATGCGGAGGATGAGGAGAATCAACTCATTGCTCAAGCGAATGCGCCAATCAATGATGATGGTAAATTCAAAAATAGAAGAATTAAATCAAGATTAGAAGCAGATTATCCAGTGGTAGCGCCAAAAGAGGTTAAGCTTATGGATGTTGCCCCTAATCAGATTGCATCTATTGCGGCATCACTTATTCCATTCCTAGAGCATGATGATGCAAATAGGGCTTTGATGGGATCTAATATGATGCGTCAAGCAGTTCCGCTTTTACAAACAGATGCACCTATAGTAGGTACCGGTCTAGAACCTCATGTTGCTAGAGATTCCAGAGTATTAATTAATGCTGAAGGAAATGGTGTTGTAGAATATGTTGATGCTTGTAAGATTAAGGTACGCTATAATTATTCTGCTGAAGAAAAGTTAATGGTTTTTGATGATGAATTAAAAACCTATGAATTGACAAAATTCAAAAAGACAAATCAAAATACTTGTATGAATATTATGCCTATTGTTAAAGTGGGTGACAAAATCAAAAAAGGGCAAGTACTTTGTGAGGGTTATGCTACTCAAAATGGAGAGTTAGCGATTGGGAGAAACTTAAAAGTTGCCTTCATGCCTTGGAAAGGGTATAATTTTGAGGATGCTATTGTGCTATCAGAAAGAATAGTGCGAGAAGATTTATTCACTTCCCTACACATTGAAGAGCATAGCGTTTCTGTTCGTGAAACTAAAAGGGGTGCAGAAGAGCTTACTGCTGATATTCCAAACGTAAGTGAAGAAGCAACCAAAGATTTGGATGAATATGGAATGATCAGAATTGGGGCCCAAATCAAATCTGGTGATATCCTTATTGGTAAAATTACACCAAAAGGGGAATCTGACCCAACACCAGAAGAAAAACTTCTAAGAGCAATTTTTGGTGAAAAAGCAGGAGATGTAAAAGATGCTTCATTAAAAGCAAAACCATCTTATGAAGGTGTAGTAATTAATAAAACACTATTCTCCAAATCTATAAAAGACAAATTATTAGCATTAAAAGATAAAGAAGCTATAGATGAATTAGAAGTTGCATTCCAAAAGGAAACTGCCAAATTGAAGAAAAAGCTGATTGATAAGCTTTATACTGTTATTGGAGGAAAGGCTTCACAAGGAGTTACTAATGTACTTGGTGAAGTTATTATTCCAAAAAGTACAAAATTCACTCAAAAATTATTGCAAGAAGTTGACTTTTTGACTGTCGATACCAAAAAATGGACTACAAATTCTAAACACAATAAAATTGTAAATCAAATTTTACTTGGATATATCAAAAATTACAATGAAATTTTTGGTGTTCATAAAAGGGATAAGTTTGCTATTACTGTTGGAGATGAATTGCCAAAAGGTGTGCTGCAATTGGCTAAGGTATTTGTAGCTAAGAAGCGAAAGATTAAAGTTGGTGATAAGTTGGCAGGAAGACATGGAAACAAGGGTATTGTAGCAAAAATTGTTCGTGATGAAGATATGCCATTCTTGGAAGATGGAACTCCTGTAGATATCGTATTGAACCCACTAGGCGTACCATCAAGAATGAACCTTGGACAGATTTATGAAACCATTTTAGGTTGGGCTGGTCAGAAATTGGATAAAAGGTATTTTACTCCAGTATTCGATGGCGCAAGTATTGATGATATCAATAAAGAAATGAAAGAAGCAGGATTGCCAGAGTTTGGAGAAACCTATTTGTATGATGGAGGGACAGGAGAAAGATTCGATCAGCCTGCAACAGTTGGTGTTATCTACATGCTTAAGTTAGGTCACCTGATTGATGATAAGATGCATGCGCGTTCCATTGGCCCTTATTCTCTTATTACACAACAACCGCTTGGTGGTAAAGCACAGTTTGGAGGCCAAAGGTTAGGAGAGATGGAAGTGTGGGCACTAGAAGGATATGGGGCATCCAATATTCTACAAGAAATGCTTACATTAAAATCAGATGATGTGATTGGAAGAGCTAAAGCATACGAAGCGATTGTTAAAGGAAATCCATTGCCAAAGGCAGGAATTCCCGAATCGTTCAATGTATTGTTGCACGAGCTTAACGGATTAGGATTAAAAGTATCTTTTGAATAAAATATAAAAGAAAATTATGCGAAACACTAAAGATAAAACACAAGTTAAAGATTTTTCACACTTAAAAATTAGCCTTTCTTCTCCTGAAGATATTTTAGCAAAATCCCATGGGGAGGTGTTAAAGCCAGAAACCATTAATTACAGAACATACAAACCAGAGAGAGATGGGTTGTTTTGTGAAAGAATTTTTGGTCCAGTTAAAGATTTTGAATGTCATTGTGGAAAATACAAAAGAATCCGATATAGAGGAATTATATGTGATAGATGTGGTGTAGAGGTAACTGAGAAAAAGGTAAGAAGAGAAAGAGTAGGCCATATTAATTTAGTAGTTCCTGTTGCGCACATCTGGTATTTCCGTACACTACCAAATAAGATTGGCTATCTTTTAGGATTGCCTAGTAAGAAATTGGATATGATTATCTATTACGAAAGATATGTTATTATTCAAACAGGTGTTGGCGGATTGAATGAAGAAGGTGAGCCAGTTAAAGATTTGGACTTTATTACAGAAGAAGAGTATTTGAATATATTAGATGCGCTTCCAGCAGATAATCAATATTTAGATGATGAAGATCCTAATAAGTTTATTGCAAAAATGGGTGCTGAAGCTATTTCGGATTTGCTTGCAAGAATTGATATGGATTCACTATCTTATGAGTTAAGACATAAAGCTAATACTGAAACTTCACAACAAAGAAAAACAGAAGCGCTTAAAAGATTACAAGTTGTTGAAGCTTTTCGTGAGGCTAATGCTCATACAGAAAACAGACCTGAGTGGATGGTTGTAAAGGTAGTACCTGTAACTCCTCCTGAATTACGTCCTCTTGTTCCCCTTGATGGCGGAAGATTTGCTACTTCTGATCTGAACGATTTATACAGAAGGGTTATCATTAGAAATAACAGGTTAAAACGATTAATGGAGATTAATGCTCCTGAGGTAATTTTAAGAAATGAGAAAAGAATGTTGCAAGAATCAGTTGATGCACTTTTTGATAACTCAAGAAAATCATCTGCTGTAAAAACAGATGGTAATAGAGCATTAAAATCTCTATCAGACAACTTAAAAGGAAAACAAGGAAGATTCCGTCAAAATCTTTTAGGGAAAAGGGTTGATTATTCTGCTCGTTCTGTAATTGTAGTTGGTCCTAGTTTAGAGTTGCACGAATGTGGATTGCCAAAAGAAATGGCAGCTGAATTATACAAGCCATTTGTTGTAAGGAAATTAATTGAAAGAGGAATTGTAAAAACAGTTAAGTCAGCCAAAAAAATCATTGATGCAAGAGAGCCAGTTGTATGGGATATTTTAGAAAATGTGATGAAAGGACATCCTGTGTTATTAAATAGGGCTCCTACACTTCACCGTTTAGGTATCCAAGCTTTTCAGCCAAAAATGATTGAAGGTAAAGCGATTCAATTGCACCCATTAGTTTGTACTGCATTTAATGCGGATTTTGATGGTGACCAGATGGCAGTGCATTTACCTCTTGGTACGGCAGCAATTCTAGAGGCACAAATTTTAATGCTTGCTTCTCACAATATTTTGAATCCAGCAAATGGTGCGCCAGTTACGGTTCCATCTCAGGATATGGTACTTGGACTTTATTATATGACCAAGCAAAAGCGAACTGCTGAAGCAATAAAAGATGAAAAAGGAAAAGTAATTGAGAAAGCAATTTCAGTAAAAGGTGAGGGAATGATATTTTATTCTGCTGAAGAAGTGAAAATTGCTTATAATGAAAAAATTGTGGATTTGCATGCTATTATTAAATTAAGCGCGCAAAATAGCAAAGGTAAGAATGAGATGATTCAAACATCTGTGGGAAGGGTGTTGTTTAATGAATTCGTTCCTGCAGAAATTGGTTTTGTAGATCATTTGCTTACCAAAAAAACTTTAAGAAATATTATTGGCGATATTTTAAGTGAATGTGGTGTTGCTAAAACAGTTGAGTTTTTAGATAATATCAAAAATATTGGTTATGAAATGGCTTTCAAAGGTGGACTTTCTTTTAATTTGGGAGATGTAATTGTTCCTGCTGAAAAAGAAGCCATGATCAAAGATGCTTATGAAAAAGTTGATGAGGTACAAGGGCATTATAATCTTGGGGTAATTACCAATAATGAAAGGTACAATCAGGTAATTGATATTTGGACAAATACCAATGCGAGATTAACAGAAACGGTAATGAGTCGTTTACAAAATGAAAGACAAGGGTTTAATTCACTTTATATGATGTTGGACTCTGGTGCAAGGGGATCGAAAGAGCAGATTCGTCAGCTTTCGGGAATGAGGGGTTTGATGGCAAAACCACAAAAGTCTGGTGATCATGGAGAGTCGATTATTGAAAATCCAATTATTACGAACTTTAGAGAAGGGTTATCTATTCTTGAGTATTTTATTTCTACTCATGGTGCACGTAAAGGACTTGCCGATACTGCACTTAAAACGGCTGATGCTGGATACTTAACAAGAAGGTTAGTAGATGTATCTCAGGATGTTGTTATCACTGAAGAAGATTGCGGAACGCTAAGGGGTCTGGTAACTACAGCACTAAAAAACAATGAAGATATTGTAGAGCCACTTGCAGAAAGAATTACTGGTAGGGTTTGTCTGCATGATATTTACAATCCTTCAACTAATAAAGTGATAATAACTTCAGGAAGTGAGATAACTCAACAGGTAGCAAAAGAAATTGAACAAGCAGGCATTGAAGCTGTTGAGATTCGTTCAGCTCTTACTTGTGAAACCAAAAAAGGTATTTGTAGTAAATGTTATGGTAGAAGTTTAGCTACTTCAAAAATGGCAGAAAAAGGAGAAGCTGTTGGTGTAATTGCTGCACAATCCATTGGAGAGCCTGGTACACAGCTTACACTAAGAACTTTCCATGTTGGGGGTACTGCATCAAGAACAGCTGCTGACTCTAGTATTATCGTCAAAAATGAAGGAAAAATTGAGGTTGAAGATTTAAAAACAGTTAAAAACAAAAACGAAAGAGGAGAATTGGTAGATATTGTAATAAGTAGAACGGCAGAGCTTAGGGTCATTGATGTGAATTCTGGTGTTGTTGTAGCTACACATATTATTCCTTATGGGTCAAACATATATAAGCAAAAAGGAAAAGTTGCAAAAGGTGAGGTGGTTTGTGATTGGGATCCTTATAATGCACTGATTATTTCAGAGATTGCTGGTAAGGTTGAATTCCAAGATATTGAAGAAGGATATACTTATCGAATTGAATCAGATGAGCAAACAGGTCATCAGGAAAAAGTAATTATTGACAGTAGAGATAAAACAAAAAACCCTGTAATAATTATAAAAGCGAAAGGGGAAGAAAGAACATATAGTATTCCTGTTAAAGCGCACATTGCTATTAATGAAGGTGATACGATAAAAGCTGGAACTATAGTTGCAAAAATCCCAAGAACTCAAGGGTCTTCTGGTGATATCACTGGTGGTCTTCCTAGAGTTACAGAGCTTTTTGAAGCAAGAAATCCATCTAATCCAGCTGTTGTTTCCGAAATTGATGGAATTATCTCTTTCGGTCCTAGAATTAAAAGGGGTAATAAAGAGATTATTGTTACCTCTAAAACTGGACAGGAAAAGAAATTCTTGGTGCCGCTTTCAAAACATATCTTAGTACAGGAAAATGATTTTGTAAAAGCTGGAACACCTCTTTGTGATGGTGTAATTACTCCTAGAGATATTCTAGCCATTAAAGGTCCGACAGTTGTTCAAGAGTATATTGTAAATGAGGTACAAGAAGTCTATCGATTACAAGGCGTAAAAATTAATGACAAACACTTTGAGGTTGTGGTAAGGCAAATGATGAGAAAAGTAGAAGTGGTTGATTCGGGAGATACTAAATTGTTAGAAAAACAATTGGTGAATAAAACTGATTTCATGGAAGAAAATGATTGGATTTTCGATAAGAAATATGTGGAAGAGGTAGGTGACTCTACCCTTTATCAACAAGGACAATTAATTACAGCTCGTCAGTTAAGAGAAGAAAATTCAAGATTGAAACGAAAAGATTTGAAACTGATAGAATCTCGTGATGCAGTTCCTGCTATTTCTCGCCCAGTATTACAAGGAATTACTAGGGCTTCATTGCAAACTGACAGTTGGATTTCTGCAGCATCATTCCAGGAAACTACTAAAGTATTGAATGAAGCGGCCATTCGAGCAAAAAGAGATGGCTTGAGAGGATTAAAAGAGAATGTAATTGTAGGACATAAAATTCCTGCAGGAACCGGTCTTATTGACGGTAGTGATTTAATTATAGGTTCTCAACTTGAATTTGATGGCTTGGTAGAAAATCAGCAAGAAACTCTTATACAAGAGGAGAAAACAATTAGCAATGCCTAAAATAATTTAATTATGTCAGAAGAAAAAAAACAAGACGGCTTAAATATTGAACTCACTGAGGAACTAGCAGAGGGTACTTATAGCAATATTGCTATAATTAATCATTCTCCTTCAGAGTTTGTTGTAGATTTTATTCAAATGATGCCTGGCGTTCCTAAGGCAAAAGTAAAATCGCGTATCATTCTTACTCCTCAGCACGCTAAAAGACTAATGAAGGCTTTAAACGATAATATCATGAAATTTGAAGCCCAGCATGGTGAAATAAAAGATGTTGATCCTACTGGTGGAATCCCCATGAATTTCGGAGGTCCCACTGCAGAAGCTTAAAAAATAAACCCAACATTAGTTGGGTTTTTTATGCGCTTTATTAAAAAGTTAACTCCAGAAAACAACAAAAAACAGCAATTAGATAGGGCATAAATGTTTTAATACAATATCAGCAATAACAAAAGCGCTAAAAATAACTGATGCAATGCCGTTTGTGGTGAAAAAAGCCAAGTTTACTTTTTCCAAATCGTTTTCCTTTACCAAAGTGTGTTGGTAAAGAAGTAAGGTTGAAAAAATGCAAAAGCCAATCCAATAATAGAAGTCAAACTCTCCTTTAATTCCTGCAAATACTAAAGCTAGTGTAGTGCCAAAATGCAAAAAGTTAGAAAGTTGCATTGCCTTCTTTGTTCCAATTAGAACAGGAATTGAATGTAGTTTTTGTGCTTTGTCAAACTCCTCATCTTGTAGTGCATAAATGATATCGAAACCACTTACCCAAAAAAGTACAGCAACTGAGAAAAGAATGGGTAAAAAATCAAATTTTCCGCTAACAGCTAAGTAGGCACCAAGAGGAGCAAGTGACAATCCTAATCCAAGTACCAGATGACAAAGAGCAGTAAAGCGTTTAGTGTAACTGTAGCCTAAAATGATTAAAAGTGCAAGAGGAGATAAAACAAAACAAAGTGAATTAAGAAAGGAAGTTGTCGCAAAAAATAAAAGTGAGTTGAGAATAACAAATAGTAATGCGTTTTTTGCGGAAATTGTGCCATTAGGAATTTCCCTAACTGTTGCAGTTCTAGGATTTTCCAGATCAATATCTCTGTCGATATAACGATTAAAAGCCATGGCTGCCGATCGTGCAAACAACATGCAAAGCACTACATAGAGCAGTGAAATCCACTTAAATTCGTAAGTTGCTGTTGCTAAGAAAAAGCCAATAAGTGCAAATGGCATGGCAAATATGCTGTGGCTGAATTTTATTAATGAGAGGTATTTATTCACTTGTGGTATAGTCTTTTACAATGAGCCATTGGCATTTAATTTTGTTAAAAGTTAGTAGAAAACCTCCTTTAGGAGTGTCATTTTTTCTTATGACTTCCCATTTCCCTTTCAAAGTGGCTATGCTGTCATTTTTTAGTTTAACATCCAATATCTTAAATACTAAACTACCCATTCTTTTTTTGTTTGGATATACCTTCTTGTAGCGCGCTAAAGTGTTTTTCCATCCTTTGGCAATGCCATTTTCTGATTCAAATACCAATTCTTCCGATTGCCAGTAGCCTTGCATGAAGCCTTCAATATCACCAGTGTTCCAAGCATTTTGCTGTTTTTCAAGTACTGATTTTATTTCAGAAATAGCATCTGGCTGATTCATATTGCAGGTAAAAAGAATTGAAAGAAAAAATACAAATAACTGTTTCATAGAATTCGACTCAAAAATACTTAATTATATCTGTTATAATTTACGATATTTGCAAAAATTATGAGCACGATAAAACCGTCCATACCAAAAGGAACAAGAGATTTTTGTTCAGCAGTAATGTTTAGGAGAAATTTCATTTTTGAAACTGTTAAAAACGCTTTCGAACGTTATGGCTATGCCCCAATACAGACGCCTGCTATGGAAAATATGGAAACTTTAACAGGAAAATATGGGGAGGAGGGCGATCGTTTAATTTTCAAGATTTTAAATTCCGGAGATTATCTCTCTAAGGCTGATATTGATAAAAAGACAACTTCAAAATCTTTAACAAATCAGATTTCTGAAAAAGCTTTACGCTATGATTTAACCGTTCCTTTTGCGCGTTTTGTGGTGCAAAATAGAAATGATATTACTTTTCCATTCAAACGCTATCAAATGCAAAATGTATGGCGTGCAGATAGACCTCAAAAAGGAAGGTTCAGAGAGTTTTTCCAATGTGATGCAGATGTTATTGGAACGGATTCTCTACTATGTGAGATAGAGCTTATACAACTGTATGATGAGGTATTTACTCAGTTGAACATTCCAAATGTTGAGATCAGCATTAACAATAGAAAAATTCTTGCTGGCATGATTTCGCTAATGGATGCTACAGCATTATTTGATGATGTGGTTATTGCACTAGACAAGTTGGATAAAATCGGTATTGAGAAGGTGAAAGAAGAAATGCTATCTAAAGGAGTGAAAGCAGCATCTTTATCTGTTTTAGATGCGTTTTTAAATGCAAAGGACATAAGTGATTTAGCGCCTTTGTTGGAAAAATCAGCAAGAGGTAAAGAGGGGTTGGAAGAGTTGCAGTTTGTTATCAGTACAGTAGCTGATGTTGGTTTGCAGTCCGCTAAATTGGTATTTGATATCACATTGGCAAGAGGACTAAACTATTATACAGGCTGTATTTTAGAGGTAAAAGCAAAAGATGTGAATATTGGCTCCATAGGAGGAGGAGGTAGGTATGATGATTTAACCTCAATCTTTGGGCTTCAAGATATTTCAGGAGTAGGTATTTCATTTGGTATTGATAGAATCTATCTGGTAATGGAAGAATTGGATTTGTTCCCAACAGCTATTGATGTAAGCACTGCTGTTATGTTTGCCAATTTTGGTGAGCAAGAAACTACTTTTTGTTTACCCTTACTCAAACAACTAAGAGCAAATGGAATACGAGCAGAGCTCTATCCTACAGCTGCTAAAATGAAAAAGCAAATGACTTATGCCAATAATAAAGGCGTTCAGTTTGTGATTATGGTAGGTGAGGATGAAATGAATTCAGGAGCCTTAACGCTCAAAAACATGGTAAATGGAACACAAGAAAAGCTGAAGGTTACGGAATTAATTAAGAAGTTATCTTAAGATGGGAAAAGCATATAAAATAGGAGATCAACTACTGACATTTTCCGCCATAAGAGAATTGATGGCTATTGACACAAAAGTAGTGCTATCTGCTAAAGCCAAGCAAAAAATAAAAGCTTGCAGAAGCTATTTAAACAAAAAAATAAAAACTTCAGATACTCCTATTTATGGTATCAACACAGGATTTGGATCGCTTTGTAATCATAAAATATCTGCTAAAGATTTAGAGCAACTGCAAACCAATTTGGTATTATCGCATGCTTGTGGAACTGGAGATGAAGTTCCTCAGGATGTGGTGAAGATTATGCTGTTGCTCAAAGTGCAATCTTTAGCTTATGGGCACTCTGGTGTTCAGTTGAAAACGGTTGAGCGTTTGCTAGCCATGTACAATCAAAATCTGCTGCCTATTGTATACAGCCAAGGCAGTCTTGGAGCTTCTGGAGATTTAGCACCTTTGGCGCATTTATCCTTACCGCTTTTATTAGAAGGGGAAGTATATGCAGATGGAAAAAGAAAGCGAGCGAAAACAGCCTTAAAACAATTGGGTTGGGATGCTATTAAATTGCAATCCAAAGAAGGTTTAGCGCTTTTGAACGGTACCCAATTTATGGCTGGTTATGGCCTTTGGTCTTTGTTAAAAGCACAAAAACTTTCCTATATGGCAGACCTTATTGGGAGCATTTCGCTAGAAGCTTTTAATGGAAGGAGTGAGTGCTTTAATGCATTGATTCATCAGTTAAGACCGTACAAAGGGCAGATGAAAACTGCTGAAAATATTCGCAATTTTTTAAAGGGTAGTAAAATTCAAAAGCAAGAGAAAGCAGATGTGCAAGATCCTTATTCTTTCAGATGTATGCCGCAAGTTCATGGTGCTAGTAAAGATGTTATCACTCATGTTCAAAATGTATTTACCACTGAAATAAATTCGGTAACGGATAATCCCACTATTTTTATTGAGGAAGATAAAGTAATTTCTGGAGGAAACTTCCATGGGCAGCCCCTTGGAATGGCAATGGATTATCTGGCCATTGGGATTTCAGAATTAGGTTCTATTTCCGAAAGAAGAACTTATCAACTGATATCAGGGCAAAGAGGATTGCCTCCATTTTTAGTTGCTCATCCAGGCCTGAATTCTGGTATGATGATACCACAATATACTGCCGCATCTATTGCGAGCCAAAACAAACAATTGTGTACACCAGCTTCTGTAGATAGCATTGTTTCCTCCAACGGACAAGAAGACCATGTGAGTATGGGCGCAAATGCAGCCACAAAACTTTATAAAGTAGTGGAAAATACAGAGCGTATTTTAGCCATTGAACTCCTAAATGCTACTCAAGCACTTGCTTTTAGGCGTGCAAAATCATCTGATTTTATTGAAAGTATTTTGGATGTTTATAGAGATGAGGTTGATTTCCTAGATAATGATAGGTTATTGCATGATGATATTGAAAAATCCATAGGATTTATTCAAGGACTTTCTGTTGATGAGGATTTGCTTTAATTCGTAAAAACGAATTCCAAGATATTAGCTCCCATTTTCAAGGCTTTCAATCTTATTGCTGGGCTGTCGTTATGCACCTCTTCATCTTCCCAACCATCACCAATATCAGCTTCATGAGTGTACAAGCAAACTAAACGCCCATCATGATAAATGCCAAAAGCTTGTGGCTGACTTGCATCATGCTCATGAATTTTTGGCAAGCCATTTGGAAAATCATATTTCCCATGAAAAATAGGATGATTGCTTGGAAGCAATAGCAATTCATGCTCAGGAAATACTTTTTTGAGTTCAGAGCGCACAAAAGGATCCATACCATAATTATCATCTATATGCAAAAACCCACCCCCAATGAGGTAGTTGCGCAAATTTTCAGTATCTTCTGTGTTGAGTACTACATTGCCGTGCCCTGTCATGTGTAGGAAAGGATAGTTGAAAATATCAGCACTACTTACTTCCACAGTAGCTGGTTCTGCTTTTATGTTGGTGCCTATGTTCTTGTTTGCAAAAGCAATAAGGTTGGGTAGGGCAGTTGGGTTCGCATACCAATCTCCACCGCCACCATATTTAAGTACAGCTATTTGGTAGGTATTTTGACCTATTGTAAATAGGGGTAGGAGTAGCAGTATTCTGATTAGGATTTTCATTAATATTTGTACTCTTTTTTGTGCAGCCAAGCAAAACATACAGCTGTTATTTTTACATCCATAATAACGAAACAAGGGATTGCATTTGGATTTGGTTTTACTTTGATAGGATTTCCTACGCCTTTAAATGTTATGTATTTTTTTATAAATACTAAATAAACCCATAAACCGTACCCTACAATTATTTGTAAAGTTGTATTTTCTATACCTATCGAACTTATCAACATCCCAGTAACTGGTGGTAAAAACGAGAAAACTAAAATATGTAAAATAATTCTTTTCATAATCTTAATTTTTTACACAAATAGTATGCACAGATACTAAACCTGCTGTTTCTGTGCGTAATCTGCTTTCTCCTAAACTTACGGCTTTAAATTGGTTTTGCAAAGCCATTTTAATTTCATTAGTTGAAAAGTCTCCTTCTGGGCCTATCAAAATTAAGGTTTTTTCTGCAACTTTTTCCTGTTTTAGTTCCTTTTTTTCACCATCTTCACAATGAGCAATATACTTATTTCCTTCAAAATCTTGATTTAAAAAGTCCTTTAAGGTAATGACTTCATTCAGTTTTGGTAAATGAAATTTTAACGACTGTTTCATGGCCGAAAGCAAAATCCTATTACATCTTCCTGTTTTAATTACTTTGCGTTCAGATCGCTCACAAATAATAGGCGTTATTTTATCAATGCCAATCTCGCAAGCTTTTTCCAAAAACCATTCAAAACGATCCATGTTTTTGGTAGGAGCAATGGCAATGTGCAAATGGTAGTTGTGTTGCTTGGGTTTTTTTTCAGAGCTTATAATTGTTAATTGGCATTTTCTGCTGTCAGCTAAAGTGATTTCAGCTTTGTAAAACCCTCCTTTTCCATCTGTAAAGTGTAAAATATCGCCCTCCTTTTTTCTGAGTGATTTTGTAGCATGCTTGCTTTCTTCAGCACTTAGTATGATTTCTTTTTCAGTATTAGTTGTAAAGAATAATTGCATTTTTCAAAAATATAAAAAAAGCCGAGCATTGCTCAGCTTCATCTATAGTCTAAAAAATTAAAAAACTAATTTCTTGCAGTAGCTTTTGGTGCTGCATCTAAAATTTCCTCATTCGCATTGTCAGCAAATTGAGCGAAATTTGCATTAAAAGCATCCGCCAATTCATTGGCTTTATCGTCATAAGCATTTTTGTTTTTCCAGGTGTTTCTTGGGCTCAAAATTTCAGATGGCACATTAGGGCATGAAGTTGGCATATTTAAGCTAAAAACCAGATGTTTTGTGTAATCAACCGTTTCTAATTCACCATTTAAAATAGCCGTAATCATAGCTCTTGTGTATTTCAATGAAATTCGCTCGCCTACACCATATTCACCTCCAGACCAACCTGTGTTAATCAACCAAACATTAGCGCCACTTTCATCCATTTTTTCTCCTAACATTTCAGCATACTTTGTAGGATGTAATGGCATAAATGGTGCGCCAAAACAAGCCGAGAAAGTGGTTTGCGGTTCCGTAACTCCTGCTTCCGTTCCAGCAACTTTAGCCGTATATCCCGAAATAAAATGATACATAGCTTGCCCTTTAGTCAGTTTAGAAACTGGAGGCAAAACACCAAAAGCATCAGCCGTAAGGAAGAAAATATTTCTAGGGTTTCTTGCCAATGAAGGTTGAGCAATATTTTCAATATGATCAATAGGATAGCTTACTCTTGTGTTTTGCGTAATGCTATCATCTGTATAATTGGGCTCATTAGTTCCTTCAAAGAAAGAAATGTTTTCCAATAGTGCTCCTGGCTTAACAGCCGCAAAAATATCTGGCTCTTTTTCAGCAGAAAGATCGATACATTTAGCATAGCATCCTCCTTCAAAATTAAATACAGTATCGCAATCCCAACCATGCTCATCATCACCAATTAAGTTTCTATTTGGATCGGCCGAAAGGGTTGTTTTTCCGGTTCCTGAAAGTCCAAAGAAAATAGCAGTATCGCCTTCTTTCCCAACATTAGCACTACAATGCATAGCCAGCACATTTTTCTGATGAGGGAGTGTAAAATTCAAAGCAGAAAAAATTCCTTTTTTAATTTCACCTGTATAAGCTGTTCCTCCTATCAGAATAATTTTTTTAGTGAAATTCAATATTGCGAAATTGTGCTGACGCGTTCCATCAATAGCAGCATCTGCCATAAATCCTGGGGCATTAAGAATAGTCCATTCAGTATCAAAATTTTCAATTTCCTCTTCAGTTGGGCGCAAAAACATATTGTAAGCAAACATATTGCTCCAAGCATATTCATTCACTACACGAATATTCATTCTGTATCTATCATCTGCACAAGCATAAGCATCACGCACATAAATTTCTTTTCCACTTAAATACTGAACAATTTTTTGGTGTAGCGCATCAAACTTATCTTCATCAAAGGATAAGTTTACATCTCCCCACCATACTGCATCTTCTGATATTTTATCTCGAACGATAAAACGATCCATTGGCGATCTGCCTGTAAATTCTCCTGTGTTTATGTTAATTGCACCTGTAGAAGTGAGTACTGCTTGTCCTTTTTCAATTGCAATTTTTGCTAATTCATCTGGAGATAAGTTCCAGTGTGCAATAGCATTTTTTATTCCTAATTCAGAGATGGTAGCACCTTGTGCTCGCTTGCCTGTTTCGGTCATATTTATTTACTTTTGTATTAAGATCACAAAAATAAGTATAATTCTCTTTAACCTTATGTAATTATGAATTCTTTTTAGGGCAGCTTAAAAGATAGATTTGATAAATAAATAATATTTTAGCATCTGAAATTTGATGTAAATGAAAAAGATATTAGTAATAGGAGCAGGAAGATCGGCAGTAACCCTAATAAAGTACTTGCTAGATAATGCAAAATCTAATAATTGGTTGGTAATAGTTGCTGATTACTCTGAGGAATTGGCTAAAAGTGCAGTAGTAGAGCATGAGCAAGGAAAGGCAATATTTTTTGATGTAAATAATGCTGAGCAAAGAGAAGAGGAGATCAAAAATACTGATATTATCATCTCCATGCTGCCAGCCAGGATGCATATTGTGGTAGCAAAAGAGTGTGTCCGCTTGAAAAAGAGTCTGGTTACAGCATCATATGTTTCTGCTGAAATTGCTGACTTGGATGAAGCAGCAAAACAAGCTGGAGTGCTACTACTCAATGAAATTGGACTAGATCCAGGAGTTGACCATATGTCCGCCATGCAAGTAATTGATAAGATTAAAGCAAATGGTGGCGTGTTGACATCTTTCAAGTCTTTTTGTGGAGGTTTGGTTCATCCGGATTATGATAATAATCCATGGAACTATAAATTCACCTGGAATCCTAGAAATGTAGTGTTAGCAGGTCAAGGTACTGCACATTATATTGAAAATGGTGAGTATAAATATATTCCTTACACTAAATTGTTTGAGAGTATCGAAAAAATGAGCGTTTTAGATGCAGGAGACTTTGAAGGGTACGCCAATAGAGATTCACTTTCCTACAGAAAAGCTTATGGTTTAGAAGATATTCCAACTCTTTTTAGAGGAACTCTTAGAAGAAGTGGCTATTCTTCAGCTTGGAACATTTTTGTGCAATTGGGTATGACTGATGATACTTACAAAATACAAAATTCAGAAAACATAAGCAATAGGGATTTTTTGAATATGTTTCTGCCTTTTGATACAGAGCTTACTTTAGAGCAGAAATTATGCAATGAGTTTAAGCTTGATACTGATTCCTCTATCTTTAAAAAAATCAGTTGGCTAGCGATGTTTGAGAATACTAAAGTAGGGCTTAAAGATGCGAGTCCGGCCATGCTATTGCAGGCTATTTTAGAAGAAAAATGGGCACTAGCTGCTGAGGATAAAGACATGGTTGTGATGCAACATCAATTTGAGTATACACAGGATGGAGCAGAGCAAAAATTAAATTCTTCCTTAGTTGTTTTTGGTGATGATACTAGATATACAGCCATGGCAAAAACAGTTGGTTTACCGGCTGCTATTGCAACCAAATTGATACTGAATGGTGAAATTAGCGCTACAGGAGTACAAATACCAACAACAAAAGATATTTATGTGCCTGTCTTGGAAGAATTAGCAACTTATGATATTAATTTTGTGGAGGAACTAATTTAAGTTGAGCAATTCTTCAGGGATTTGTACTTGCATTTCTTCTTTTGCAATATCTATATTTTTCACAAACCGCTCATGCCATGGAAAACAAAATTCTTGTTCTTCTTTTTCCACATAAATCAATTGCTGAGCTGTTTGTGTATTGATACGACTTACTGTTCCAAGCTCACCTAAATGCATATCTATTACTGAAAATCCAATACATTGTTTTTCATTTAGGGAATCTTCTGCAGTTTTTGGCAGGTGTATTTTTTGCAAATACACTTTCTTTTTGAGTAATTTCTTGGCTTCTTCCTTAGAAGTTAAATCCTCAAATTTTACAAGAATGTTATGAGGTTTTGTGGTGCGAGCTTGTGTAATAAAAAAAGGAACAAGTTCATTATTCAGCTCAATTAAAAAAAAATCAATTGCATTAAAATCAAAAGAGATGTCATCTTCATTATAGATTTTGACATCCCCTTTATATCCGTGCAATTTGAAAATTGTTCCTACTAAGAAGCAATCTTGCTTTTGCATTTTATTTTAAGCTTCTTCTGATTTCTTTTCCTCTTCCGTATTGCTTTCTTCTGTATTTTCAACTTTAGTATCTATAGTAGATTCTTCATCTACAGTCTCTTCTTCTGTATTCTCCTCATTAGCTTCAGCTTCTTTTTCTTCAACACTCTCTTCTTTCTGAGAGGGATTTTCTTCTACTGTTTCTTCAGTTTGTGTTTCTTCAACAACTTCCTCTGTTATTTCATTTTCAGTTGTTGCTTCTTCTGTTTTAGCTTCAGCTACTTCCTTAACAGGAGCTTCTTCTACTTCTTCCTTTTCTTCTTCTGCCTCTTCAGCAGCTGGTTCTTCTACTGCAGGAGCGTCTTCTGTTGCTGCAGCTTCTGTATTTTCCTCAACAACTTCTTCTGCATCATTTGTTGTAGCAGTTTCTTCTGTAGAGGTTTCAGTTGCTTCTATTTCCTCACCTTCTGTTTGCTCAGAAGCGTTCTCATTTTCATTTGTTGCAGCCTCTAATTCTTCTTTTAGCTCTGAATTTTTAAGCGCAATTACTTTTGCTTTTTCCTCTTTTACTGCTTTTTCTGCTTTTAATTTTGCCTTAGCAGTTTCAATTTTCACTTTTTCTAATTGAGCAACTTTATCTGTAATTTTTTTCTCTTTTCCGCTCATCCAAGCTGCGAATCTTTTTTCTGCCTCATCTTCATCAAAAGCACCTTTAGCAACACCAGCTAATAAGTGTTTTTTCATCATAACACCTTTATAAGATAGAATTGCTCTTGCAGTATCTGATGGTTGAGCGCCCTTGAGCACCCAATTTACAGCACTGTCAAAATCAATTTCAATAGTTGCAGGATTTGTGTTTGGATTGTAGATTCCTAATTTCTGAATTAGTCTTCCGTCTCTTTTCGACCTTTGGTCGGCTACCACAATGTGAAAAAACGGTTTTCCTTTTTTCCCATGTCTTTGTAGCCTAATTCTTGTTGCCATTTTTTAATTTTTTGGTTAAACCATCTCGTGATTAGTCCTCAATAATTTAAGGGCTGCAAATATAAATATCTTTTTCTTAATAGCTATTCAGTTTAGTAAAATATATATCCTTTCTGAAAAAAATAGATTTATATGCGAATAATTGAGTATTTTTGCCTTCCCTTTTTTTAATTGATATAATATGAGTACGAAAGAAAAAACCAAACAAAAGATGACAATAAATGATTTCAAAAATGCAATATTGTCTGATTATAGATTGATAAATGAATGTAGAGAAGCAAGCCTATTAGGTAGGCGAGATGTGCTTTCAGGGAAAGGTAGTTTTGGAATCTTTGGAGATGGTAAGGAATTGGCACAAATTGCATTGTCAAAAGTGTTTAAAGATGGTGATTTTCGTGCAGGATATTATAGAGATCAAACCTTAATGATGGCTTTGGGCCAGCTTACAACAAGGCAAATGTTCTCTCATTTATATGGAGATCCTGAGCTCTCAGCTGAGCCAAGTTCTGGTTCTAGACAAATGATGAATCATTTTGGGACACGTTTTTTGAATGATGATGGCAGTTGGAGAAACCTGATGCAGCAAAAAAATTCAACTTCTGACATGGCTTGTTTAGCTTCTCAATTTCCAAGATTAGTAGGCTTAGCACAAGCATCAAAAGTATATAGGGAAAACAAAGATTTAGCAAAAAACAAATCTAATTTCACATCAAATGGAAATGAGGTTGCTTATGCTACTATTGGAAATTCATCTTGTGCTGAGGGGCATTTTTTTGAAGCAGTAAATGCTATAGGCGTTTTGCAAGTTCCTGTTGTAATTTCTGTTTGGGATGATGGTTATGGTATATCAGTAGCCAATGATGTGCAGATGACAAAGTCGGATGTATCGGAAGTGTTGAAAGGATTCCAAAGAGATGAAAAAGGAGAAGGTTTTGAAATAATGAAAGTAAAAGGATGGGATTATCCTGAGCTAATTGATGCTTATGAAAAAGCTGAAAAATTAGCTCGTGAACAGCATGTTCCTTCCATTATTCATGTAGTAGAAATGACTCAGCCGACAGGACACTCTACTTCCGGATCTCACGAAAGATATAAAAACAAGGAGAGGTTGCAATGGGAAGAAGAATTTGATTGTATTAAAAAGTTTGGTCAGTGGATTGTAGAAAGTAAAATTGCTACCCAAGAGGAGTTAGACAACATTTTTGAAGAAGTAAAAGAGTTTGTGAAGCAAGAAAAGAAAGAAGCATGGAAAGCTTATCAGGCACCTTTAAAAGCAGAGTGGAAATCCTTATCAGACATCCTAAATTCGATAAAAGTTAAAGTAACCATTCCAGAATTAGAAGGCTGGATAACTGATTTAAATCAGTCGGCAATGTTTGGTGTTTTTAGAAGAGATTATCTTTCAGTTGCACGAAAGGTTATGGCAAGAATAGCAAAAGAAGACTTTGAAGAAAAGGAAAAACTTTCCGCTTTTATTGCTAAGATAGGTGATGAAAGTAAAGATCGTTACAATTCAAAACTTTACAATGAAACGGTAACTTCAGCACGCAATGTGCAGGAGGTATTGCCAACTTATGATAGTGATGCAGTAACAGTTGATGCACGAATTATATTAAGGGACAATTTTCATCAAATGTTTGAGAATATTCCAGAGGCCATGATTTTTGGAGAAGATGTTGGTAAAATTGGTGGTGTGAATCAGGGGGTTGAGGGTTTGCAAGAAAAATATGGAGAAACAAGAGTTGCCGATACTGGCATTCGTGAAACCACAATTCTAGGACAAGGGATTGGAATGTCGCTTAGAGGATTACGGCCAATTGCCGAAATGCAATATTTGGACTATTTGCTTTATGCATTCCAAACCATGGCAGATGATATTGCCTCGTTGCATTATAGAACGCATGGTGGCCAAATTTCACCTGTAATTATTCGTACAAGAGGACATAGACTAGAGGGGATTTGGCATTCAGGCTCTCCAATGGGTATGGTTATACATGGATCAAGAGGAGTGAATTTATGTGTGCCAAGAAATATGACAAAAGCGGCTGGTTTTTACAATACATTAATGGCGGCTAATGAGCCAGCAATGGTTGTAGAATGTTTGAATGGTTACAGATCCAAAGAGAAATTACCAAATAATATGGGAGAATTTAGAACTCCTCTTGGGGTAGTAGAAACTACAAGAGAAGGTACTGACATAACTGTGGTTTCTTATGGTTCTACTTGGAAAATTGTAACTGCTGCAGCTGATTTATTGGCTGATGTTGGCATAAGTATTGAAGTGATAGATGTTCAAAGTTTAGTGCCTTTTGATTTGAATCATGATTCGGTAGAAAGTGTAAAAAAGACGAATCGTTTGCTAGTAGTAGATGAGGATGTTCCAGGAGGTGCTTCTGCTTATATTTTGCAAAAAATTGTTGAAGAGCAGCAAGGCTATAATTATTTAGATTCTAAGCCGCAAACTTTAGCAGCAAAAGCTCACAGGCCAGCTTATGGTAAAGATGGAGATTATTTTTCAAAACCATCAGTAGAAGATGTTTTTGAGAAAGTATATGCCATAATGCATGAAGCTGATCCGTCAAAGTATCCGGCAATTTATAAATGAACAAAACGACAGAATCGGATTCCTATTATGACTCTTTAGAAAAGATGAGTATAAGGGATTTGCTCGCCAATATCAATAAGGAAGACAAAACGGTTGCCAAAAGGGTTGCAGAGCAAATTCCACAAATAGAGAAATTAGTCGAAACAATTGTTCCAAAAATGAAAAATGGAGGACGATTGTTTTACATTGGTGCTGGCACTTCTGGTAGGCTGGGAATTGTTGATGCATCAGAATGCCCACCAACATTTGGAGTAGAACATGGATTGGTAGTTGGCTTAATGGCTGGTGGCGATAAGGCAATCCGTAAAGCAGTAGAATTTGTAGAAGACGATAAACAGTTTGGTTGGCAAGATTTGCAAAATAACAGAATTAATGACAATGATGTGGTTATTGGCATTGCTGCTTCTGGTACTACTCCCTATGTGATTGGTGCATTAGATAATGCCCAAAAAAATCAAATCACAACAGCATGTATAGTTTGTAATAAGCAAAGTCCGTTATCAAAAGTTGCCGATATCCCTATTGAAGTGGTGGTTGGTCCTGAATTTATAACTGGAAGTACACGCATGAAATCTGGAACTGCTCAGAAATTGGTTTTGAATATGATTTCCACAGCTGTGATGATAAAGCTAGGAAAAGTGAAGGGTAACAAAATGGTTGACATGCAACTTTCAAACAACAAATTGGTTGATAGAGGTGCAAAAATGATAATGAAAGAATTTGGGGTGTCTTATCAAAAAGCAGAACAATTATTGTCAGAATTCGGCTCTGTTCGAAAAGCGGTTGAAAACTACAATGGATAAACAAAAGCTCATAAAAGGCGCGATATGGATTTCAGTATCGGCTTTAACCATTATGATAGATGCAGGATTGTTTTATATTGGTTTTAATAATGTAGAGCGTGGTAGTTATACCATAATTACAATAGCATTTTTGTTGTTTCCGTTTATTTTTCTTTTTGCCTTTAAGGGTATTAAAAATATTTTAGGAGCTATTTTTTATTAGCCCTAAACATTTCCCTTTTTCCAGGAGGCCCTTTCAAAGTTTCTACTTCAAATCCCACTGATTTTATGGTTCTCTTGACTACTCCCTTTGCACAATAGCTGACTAAAAATCCATTTTCATTAAGGAGATTGTAGCATTGCTCAAATACCGATCTCTCCCACATTTCATTTTGTTTTTCAGGAGCAAAAGCATCAAAATAAATAACATCAAATTTTTTATCATTATTAAATTGTTGCAACTTTATTTTTTTTTTGCATAAAGTGAAATACTCTTTTAACTTTATGTCCTTCTCCAAATCGCATTCATGTAGTCTGAGAAAAATTGATTGATCTGATTTTACAAAATCCTGAAAATTGAGTTTGCTATAAATTTCCCTTTCAATAGGGAATGGCTCCAAAGTTGTGTAATGTACTTTTTTGCTTGCAGCACCTTCTAATGTAAGTAGAGTATTTAACCCTGTACCAAAACCAATTTCTAGAATATTCAGTTTTTTCTTAGGGTGCGATTGTAATCCATTTTTAATAAAAACATGCATTGCTTCTGCTATAGCTCCATGTTTAGAATGATAATTTTCATTCAATGCTGGCACAAAAAGCGAATGTGAACCATCTGCTGTTTTAATGATTTGTTTTTTCAAAAAAAAAGTGTATTTTTAAGATTTCAAATATAATATTTAGTTGTGGAAGGTTTTATTCTACTAGCTTAAATATAATTTAGAGAATAATATAAAAAACTAAAATATCAGATTGAATAATCTAAAAAAATAATTTTGAGCACATAAGAAAATTTTTACTTTATTTCTTTTTTGTTGTAATACATGTATTTTTTTTAAAATTTGTCGTATCATAGTAAAATGAAAAAACAATTTTTATTAACCTAAATCTATAATCATGAAAAAACTTTTGACATTCTTACTTGTTGCAGTAATGGCTGTTTCAACTTACGCAACTCACCTTATGGGTGGGCAAATTGTTGCTACCAATATTGGTGGTTACGATTATCAAATTGAGTTTACTGCTTACAGAGACACTGTTGGTATTCCAATGCAATTGGTTGCCGACTTTAATGTGCTTGAGCAGGATACAAGTGGTGCATGGAATCTTTTATTTACTTCTACTGTAAACTATGACACAACTTCTGGGGGTTTGATGCCTTCTGTAGTATCAATATATGGTGTTGAGGTATATACCTTTATTGACACTATTACAATGCCAGGAGATGGTTATTATGCAATCAGTTGGGATAATTGCTGTAGAAATGGAGCGATTATTAATATGTCCAATCCCCTTTCTGAAAGTATGAAGTTATCTACTTTCCTAACAGTTGACAGTTTGAATCCAAATTCTTCAGCTTCTTACACTACTCCACCTGTTGCTTATTTACCAGCTCATACACTATGGCAATACAATCCGCTTCCATTTGATCTGGATGGTGATTCTTTAGCGTGGTATTTAGATGTCCCATTAGATGATAACGGAACAGTAACTGGTTATGAGTTTCTTTCTGATTCTGCTTATTCGGATTCAGCAGCTGTATTTGCTTTAGATTCAGTTACTGGTGCGCTTACTTGGAGTGCTAAAATGGTAGGGAACTTTGTAGCTTCTTTTATAGTTGAGGAGTTTAGAAATGGTGTTTCTATTGGCTCTATGAGAAGAGATATGCAATTTATTGTTATTCCTGACACATCTAATGCAATGCCTCAAATTTCAAATATGCAATCGGTACCAACAAGTTCTGGTGGCTACCCTTATGTAGTGCTTAGTCCAAATCAAAATTATCAACTTCATTTATTGGCCTCTGATGCTAATGTGAATGATGTGGTGAATATGACAGGATTTGGTGAGCCTTTTGATTTGACTACTGCTCCTGCTACAATGAATGTTGTTCCAACAGGAAATGGTAATGAAATTGAAGGTACTTTCTCCTGGACCCCTGATGTAAGTACAGTAAGAACTGCTCCTTATTTAGCAGTATTTAGAGTAAGTGATCAAATGTTCTACTTTGATGAAACTATTCAATTTGAAGTTTCTTCAATATCAAGTATTGATGATAATAATGGATTAACAATCCAAAATATTTATCCTAATCCTGTAAATAACATAATGTATGTTCCGCTAAGCTTAGATAAAGGAGCTACAATTACAATGGATATTTACAATATTTTAGGTGTTAAAGTTTATCAATCAGGCGAAATGAATTTCACTGCTGGTGAGCATCTAATCCTTAAAAATATTGATTTAAATAGTGGTCAGTATTTAGTTTCCATTAAAGATAATAATGGAAATATGCTGAGCACAGAACGCATAGTTGTGGTTGAGTAATCTTATTTAGAAGAAACCTAAGTTCAGTTTACATGTTTTAGAGAAAGGGGAGCAGATTGCTCCCCTTTTTTATTAAATTCGCATTCTTAGAATTGAAGTATTACAATCAATGAAAATTACACTAAAGCAAAACTCCAATATTCAAAATGTAGATTTTAATAATCTGAAGTTTGGAGCTATTTTCTCTGATCATATGCTGATTTGTAAATACAAAAATGGGAGGTGGGTAGAAGCTGAAATTATGCCTTATCAGCCATTGCCAATGTACCCAGGAACACAAGCTCTTCATTATGGGCAATCGGTTTTTGAAGGTATGAAGGCTTTTAAAACAGATGATGGTAAAGTACTCACATTTAGAGCAGAGGATAATTTTAAGCGATTGAATACATCTGCGAAACGTCTTTGCATCCCTGAAATTCCAAAAGAAATTTTTATGGAAGGTTTGCATGAGATACTTAGATTAGATGCTGTTTGGGTAAAGGCAGGAGATAATTTCTCGCTTTATGTAAGACCGTTCATTTTTGCTTCTGGACAATGTATAAAAGCTACTATATCAGATGAATACACTTTTATGATAATTTGCTCTCCAGCTACTACCTACTATCAAGGAGAGATGCATGTGAAAATTGAGCAAGAATACACAAGAGCAGCGAAAGGTGGAACGGGATCAATAAAAGCAGCAGGAAATTATGCAGCATCTTTTTATCCAACCAAATTAGCAAGAGAACAAGGCTTTAGTCAAATTATCTGGACAGACGCTAAAAATCATGAATTCTTAGAAGAAGCTGGAACCATGAATATTTGGATAAGAATTGATGATGCACTAATAACTCCTAATTTAGACGATACTATTTTAGGAGGCTACACAAGAGATAGTATAGTACAATTGGCAAAAGATATGGATATGAAAGTAGAAGAAAGAGCCGTAAGTGTTAGCGAACTACACCAAGCACATCAGCAAGGAAGGTTAAAGGAAGCATTTGGTACAGGAACTGCTGTTTCAATTCTTTTTATTGGCTCTATTACACTTGGGACTAATAAAATGATACTGTCAAAACAAGAGGATAGCTTTGCTAAAAGGCTTAAAGATAGGTTAGTGGCTATTCAGCATGGAAAATATGAAGACAAACACGGTTGGACTACAGAGGTGCTTTCTTCACTTACGCCTCAGTAATTATTCTGAAGCACCATTTTGTAGTGCATAATGCCTGCTTCTTCAAAAATTTCACCCTCTTTTTCGAATCCTAATTTTTCATAAAAAGGCAATACTTGAACTTGTGCATGCATGTATAGTAGACCGTTAAAATCAGCCAAATCAGCTAAGATGGCTTGCAGTACCTTCTTTCCATAACCTTTTCCTCTTTTGGAAGCTAATACAGCAAAACGCTCTAATTTGTAGCCTTTTATTGTTTTTCTATGTCTGGCAGTAGCTACTGCTTTTTTGTTGTTAAAAACAAGAAAGTGCGTGGATTCTTCTTCAAATTCCCATTCTAATTCTTCAGGACAATTTTGTCCAATAACAAAAACCTCATGCCTTATTTCATGTGCTATTTGCATGAGTTTGGTATTTCCAAATCTAAACTTCTTTATCTCAATCATTTTATTGTAATTGCTGTAAAATTATGTATTTTTGAGCAAAATAAAAACAAAAAATTATGAAGAAAACTTTTTTATCAGCACTATTGAGTTTATTAATGTTATTTGTATTTGCAAATACTCCTCATATTGATAGGTTAAGAGTAGATGATCAAAAATCTACAGTAAAATGGATAGGGTCAAAAATTGCAGAATCACATGAAGGCCTTATAAGTATTCAAAATGGTGTATTGTTGATAAATCATGGAACATTAGTTGGGGGAGATATTACAATTGACATGAGTTCTATCCAAACAACGGATATGTCTGATAAATACAACAAGAAGCTAGATTCGCATTTAAAGAATGAAGATTTTTTTGATGTTGAAAAGCATCCTATTTCTACTATAAAAATAACTAAAGCAACAAAAACAGAAGCAAATAATTATGAAATTGTGGCAGATTTAACGATTAAAGGAATTACTCATTCTATAATTTTTGATGCAGAAGTTAATATTAGAAAATCTGTATTTTTTGCCAAAGCTAAAATCAAGATAGACAGAACAAAGTGGGACATAAAATATAAATCTGGCAACTTCTTTAAAGATCTTGGTGACAAAGTTATTCTTGATGAAATAGAGTTTGAAATTAACCTTTTGTCTGCAAGCTAAGATTAAAAATTTCATCAGCTAAAAGTTCTGCACTTTTAGGATTATTTCTAAACCAAAGTTCAGGTTCTATTAGTTCTAATTCGCTTAATGAGGGTTTGTTGTTGTTATCATAAACAATATCAACTCTTGCGTAAATAGGTTTAAAAGGGCATTTTGCTAAACATTTTTTTGCAAATGCTATTTCTTCTGAAGTAGCCTGATATTCTTCAACTGTTCCGCCATGATCATCTTGCACTCTAAAGTCTCCTTCTTTGGCCATTTTTTTTACAGCATGAGTGTAGTTCCCTCCAATCATTATCAAAGAAATTTCTCCCATTTCAGTGATGTTGTTAAGGTATTGCTGAAACAGCATGCATTCTTGCTGGATTAATTGCTGAAAAATAGCTTTATACTGAGTAAAATTCTTAGAGATGATTTTGTAGGTATGTCTTGCAGCTCCAGATACAGCTGGTTTTATTACCGCTTTTTCCCACTTGGTTTTATTGAACAACTCAGCAAGCGTTATCTTATCTTCTTTTTCAATAAATAGAGTAGGTGCTATGTTGATGCCACTCTCCGATAAATCCTTTAGATAATGTTTGTCAATATTCCACTTAATTATTGGTGCTGAATTGATAAAAGTAGTTCTGTTTTTTGTACTTTCTATCCAATCAAAAAATTCCTTAAATCTTTCAAAATAGTCCCAAGTGGTGCGGAAAATAGCGTATTTTGTTTTTGTCCAATCAAACGCTGAATCTGACCAATCTTTTTTACATACGCTTAAGTCTTTTTTTTCTAGAGCATTCAACAATAGCTCATCTTCATCTAGTACTTGTTTAGTATACCAATCTGTTTTTTTAGGATTTACATAGCGGTGGTCGGTAAGGATAACAATATCGTACACTGCTTAACTTATTTTTTGTGTTAAAAGAAAGTCAAATTTAGTTTTTTTTTTATATTAGAACCCTATAAAAAGAACAAAGTAAAATGAGTGCATTAAAGAGCATTTTCAAATGGATGCTTATTACTGTTTTGGCTTTTTGCACTTTTAATCTATTTATTTCTCCAGACTATCAAGTAGAAAGAAGTATTGAAATCAATGTGCCATCTTATGTAGTGTATGGAGAGGTAACCGATTTACAATCTTGGCCAAATTGGGTAATTTGGTGGAAGCAAGATTCCACTCTAGTAACAGAGTATACAGGAGAAAGGTATGGTAAGAACTCGAAAATGAGTTGGAATGGCAAAGAGGCAGGAAAAGGCACGCTAGAGATTATTGGAGTTAGTTTTGCTGATTCTATCAATACGGAATTGATATTTGATGATATGAACCCTGCTTATGGGTACTGGCGATTTACAGAAATAAATGGTATTACAAAAGTAGTTTGGGGGATGAAAGGGGAGATGCCATTTTTTATACGCTTTATGACTTTATTTTTTGATGCTATGGCAGGAAGAGATTTTGAAGAAGGATTAAAAGGATTGAAAGAAAGATGTGAATCATTCCCTAGTAAATCTTTATCAGTTGAAGTAGTAGATATCCAATAATAACACTTTCTATACATTTAAACTAGATGTGTTATGCATGCTACATATTTCTTCTGTATTGCCCACCTACCTCAAATAGTGCATTGGTAATTTTTCCAAGAGAGCAAACTTTAGCAGCCTCCATCAATACATCAAAAATATTTTTGTTTTGTATAGCCGCTTCTTGTAAATTTTTCAAAGCTTCTTCCGTCTTTCCTTGATTTCCTTTATGAAGTTCTTCTAGCATAGAAATTTGGTATTTCTTTTCTTCTTCAGTTGCTCTAATTACTTCACCTGTAATAATAGTAGGCGATCCCTCTTTGTTTAGGAAGGTATTTACACCAATGATAGGGTATTCTCCCGTATGTTTTAGGTTTTCGTAATACAAACTTTCTTCCTGTATTTTACTTCTTTGATACATAGTTTCCATAGCTCCTAACACACCACCTCTTTCAGTGATTTTATCAAATTCAGAAAGTACTGCTTCCTCTACTAAATCCGTAAGCTCTTCAATTATAAAAGCACCTTGTAGCGGGTTTTCATTTTTAGCTAATCCTAACTCTTTATTAATAATTAGCTGAATAGCCATTGCTCTTCTTACAGATTCTTCTGTTGGAGTAGTGATGGCTTCATCATAAGCATTGGTGTGTAAAGAATTACAATTGTCATAAATAGCATAAAGAGCTTGTAAAGTAGTACGGATATCGTTAAAATCAATTTCCTGAGCGTGTAAAGATCTTCCAGAAGTTTGAATATGGTATTTTAACATTTGCGCTCTTTTGTTTGCTCCGTATTTCGTTTTTAGAGCTTTTGCCCAAAGCCTTCTAGCAACTCTACCAATTACTGCATATTCTGGATCTACTCCATTACTAAAAAAGAAAGACAAGTTAGGCCCAAATTCATTTATATCCATTCCTCTACTTATGTAGTATTCCACATAGGTAAACCCATTTGCTAAAGTAAATGCTAACTGAGAAATTGGATTAGCACCTGCTTCTGCAATATGATATCCAGAAATAGAAACAGAGTAGAAATTCCTTACTTTATTTTCTATGAAGTATTCCTGCACATCTCCCATCATTCTTAAAGCAAATTCAGTAGAGAAAATACAAGTATTTTGTGCTTGATCTTCCTTTAAAATATCTGCTTGTACGGTTCCTCTTACTTTTCTTAAGGTCTCTGTTTTTATTTTATTGTAAATTTTATATGGAAGAACTTTATCTCCAGTAACACCTAACAAGAAAAGTCCTAGACCATTATTTCCTTCTGGTAATTCTCCTTGATATTGAGGTCTTTTTACTCCTTTCTTCTTATAGATATCAGTTATTTTCTTTTTTACTTCTTTCTCTAATTCTTTGTCTTTTATATATTTCTCACACTCCTGATCTATAGCGGCATTCATAAAGTAAGCCAGTATCATGGGAGCAGGACCATTTATAGTCATGCTTACTGAGGTCATTGGATTAGCTAACTCAAAACCTGAGTAGAGTTTTTTTAAGTCATCCAAACAACAAATAGAAACTCCTGCGTTTCCAATTTTTCCGTAAATATCAGGTCTATTTCCAGGATCGTTTCCATATAAGGTTACCGAATCAAAAGCGGTAGAAAGTCTTTTTGCAGACATTCCTAAGCTTACTAAGTGGAAACGCTTATTGGTTCTTTCAGGACCTCCTTCTCCAGCAAACATTCTTGTAGGATCTTCTTCTTCTCTTTTAAATGGGAATAGCCCAGAAGTAAAAGGGAATTCTCCAGGTACATTTTCCTGTAATTGCCATTTTAATATATCTCCCCATCCTTCATATTTTGGTAGTGCTATTTTAGGAATATCAGTTTGTGATAAGGATTTGCTATGTGTTTTAATAGATAATTCTTTATCTCGTACTTTAAAGTTAAATAGTTTTTCTTTATATTTTTTTTGTAACTCATCCCAACTATCTATTAGTATTTTATTCTTTGGGTCTAATTCTAATAATAAACTCTCATATTTCTTTTTTATCTGATTAATCGCTTCTTCAGAAGTGTCAGAAAGTATGTCCAAAGATTTTTGTAGTGCATATAATTCCTGAGCTATTTCTTTTTGCTGAATACTCCATTTGTCGTATTCTCTGTTATTTTCTGCAATTTCCGAAAGATACCGAGTTCTTTTAGGTGGTATTACAAAGATCTTTTCACTCATTTGGTCAGTTATTACAAACTTCGAAGTAAAATCCCCTATTTTTTTTTCAGAAAAATTGTCCATAATAGCTTTGTAAAGAGAATTTGTTCCTGGGTCGTTAAACTGAGAAGCTATAGTACCATATACTGGCATGTCTTCTACTTTTTCATCAAAGCGCTGGTTGTTTCTTTGGTATTGTTTTTGAACATCTCTTAATGCGTCTAAACTCCCTTTTTTATCGAATTTATTGATAGCGATAAGATCTGCGAAATCTAACATGTCAATTTTTTCTAGCTGCGTTGCAGCTCCATACTCTGGAGTCATCACATAAAGGGAGATGTCTGAATGTTCTAAAATTTCTGTATCAGATTGTCCGATGCCAGAAGTTTCTAAGATGATTAAATCATAATTCGCAACTTTTAAAATATCTAGCGCATCATTTACATGCGCAGATAGCGCTAGATTTGCTTGACGAGTAGCTAATGAACGCATATATACTTTCTCTGATTTTATAGCATTCATTCGTATTCTATCACCAAGTAAAGCACCTCCTGTTTTTCTTTTAGATGGGTCTACTGATATTATAGCAATATCTTTTTCTGGGAAATCGATTAAGAATCTTCTTACTAACTCATCTACTAAGGAGGATTTTCCAGCTCCTCCCGTTCCAGTAATTCCCAGTACTGGAGTTTCGGATTTATTTGCTAGTTTTTTTATTTCAGATAGGAGAGAAGTGTGATTTTCTGGACAATTTTCTGCTGCAGATATCATCCTAGATATAGCATTAACATCTTTGTTTTCTATTTCTTTAATTCCTCCTTTTAATTGTTTTCCAAGTAAGAAATCAGATTTTTTAATTAGGTCATTTATCATACCTTGTAATCCCATCTGCCTACCATCATCTGGATGGTATATTCGTGTTATTCCATATTCTTCTAATTCTGAAATTTCTTCTGGTAAAATAGTTCCTCCACCACCTGCAAATATTTTTATATGTGTAGCCTTCTTTTCTTGTAATAAGTCGTACATATACTTTAAATACTCAGTATGTCCCCCTTGGTAGGATGTCATAGCAATAGCATTTGCGTCTTCTTCTATAGCACAATTTACAACTTCTTCTACCGACCTATCGTGTCCTAGATGTATTACTTCACATCCAGTTGCTTGTATGATACGTCTCATGATATTGATAGCAGCATCATGCCCATCAAACAAACTAGCAGCTGTTACTATTCTTACTTTATTCTTGGGAGTATATCTTTCTACTTGTTGCATTTTCTCTTTGTATTCAGCATGCAAATTTACACTTTTACTATTGATTAGCGAATTGACAATTAATTTGATATTTTTACCAAAAACAAAAGTTTAAGAAAATGAATAAAATTATACAAATATCTATAGGTGTTTGCTTATTTTTCTCTTGTACAAATCAGAAAGAAAAACAAATTGCTTTTGCATCCGACAATCCAGCTGAAAGGATAGTATGGGAAAGGATTCGTTTGGCAGATCCTAATACTGGAGAACTGCCAAGAAATATTAGGCAAAAAGAAATGATTTTTGCAAAAACATTACCCAAGTCTAAAGTATTAAATAAATCTAATTGGGTGCATAGAGGTCCTTACAATGTTGGCGGCAGAACTAGAGCCTTAGCTATGGATGTATTGGATGAGAACACCTTATTAGCAGGAGGTGCATCAGGAGGAATGTATCGTTCTACCGATGGAGGTCAAAGTTGGATAATGACTACAGACGCTAATCAATTGCATAATGTCAGTTGTGTTAGTCAAGATATAAGAGTAGGTAAGGAGCATATCTGGTATTTTGGTAGTGGCGAGCTTAGAGGAAGTTCAGCTAGTGGAGGAGGAGCGTATTATCAAGGAAATGGCATCTATAAATCAGAAGATGGCGGTTTGAGTTGGGACTCTATATCAGTAACGGCTACCAACACCCCACACAATTTTGATTCTGATTTTGATTTTATTTGGAATATAGAAACCGATCCTTCCAATGACAGTTTAGATGTAGTATATGCAGCTACTTACGGTTCTATTTATAGAAGTGAAGATGGTGGAGATTCTTGGAGTTTACAACTTGGAGGAGGAAGTGCTTACTATAGTAATATTGAGATTAACTCTAATGGTGTAGTGTATGCAGCACTTAGTTCAGATGGAATTGATAAGGGGATTTGGCGTTCAACAGATGGAAATAATTGGATAAATATTACAGACTCTCTTTTTCCACCAGTTTATGGAAGAATTGCAATAGGCATAAATCCGGCTAATGAGAATGAGGTGTATTTTTTGGCAGCAGAAACAGATGGCTATGGACAGCATACAGATGTGTTCTTTGGTGGAGAAGCTTGGACTTCGCTTTGGAAATATGAAGCAAATAATGGTAATTGGACAGATTTATCTGCAAATATTCCATCAAATCAAACAACAACTTTTGATAATTTTAATTCTCAAGGTGGCTATGATCTGTTAGTGAAAGTACATCCGTCTTCTCCAAATACAGTTTATATAGGAGGAACAAATTTGTGGCGTTCAACAGATGGCTTTACAACTCCGAATAATACGATGATTATAGGTGGATATTTTGTGGGTTCATATGAAGGAGATGGTAATTGGGGGATATACAAAAATCATCATCCTGATCAGCACGATTTACTCTTTCTTCCTTCCAATGACAGCATTATACTAAGTGCAACTGATGGTGGTGTGTATAAATCGCACAATACTTTTCAAGATACTGTTGTTTGGACTTCACTAAATAATGGTTATTACACTACACAGCTCTATGGCGTCACGGTTAGTCGTAATGCAAACTCTGATGTTATGCATGGAGGTTTTCAAGATAATGGTAATTTTATCACTTTCTCACCTAATCCAACTTCTCATTGGAATATGCCTTTTAATGGTGATGGTTGTTTTGCAGGTATAGCAGATAATGAAGAAGATTTTTATCTGACAATACAGAGGGGGGTGATGTATAAGATGAAGCTAGATACTAATGCTGAACGTTTGGCCTTTAATAGAATGGATCCCATTTCTGCTGATAGCACAAATTATATGTTTATCAACCCAATGGTGATGGATGATAATGCCGATATTATTTATTGGGCAGAAGGACATAAGTTTTGGAGAAACAATGATTTAGCAAATATTCAGTATAACAATTCGCATGCAAAATCAGATTTGGGATGGCATCTTTTTTCGGACTCTTTACCTAGTAGTTCAATGAAAATTTCTGTAATTGAAACAAGTGTAAATCCTGCCAACGTGGTGTATTTGGGTACGCAAAACAAATACATTTATCGAATTGATAATGCTGATGTAGGCGATCCCCCGCTAAATATGATTACCAATATTCCAACAGGAACGAACTCTTACACTTCTGATATAGCAATAAATCCTAATGATGCTAATGAGATTATGGTGGTATATTCTAATTATTCATTGTATTCCCTTTTCCATAGCACTGATGCAGGGGCAAGTTGGATAAAGGTGGCTGGAAATTTGGAACAAAACCCAAGCGGAAGCGGAAATGGACCATCTTGTAGGACTGCTGAGATTATTCCATTAGGCAATGATACTTTGTATTTGGTGGGTACTTCAGTTGGACTATTTGGAACAGCTAATTTGAATGGGGCGAATACTATTTGGAAACAAATTGCTTCTCAAACTATTGGATCAGTTGTGGTAGAGTTTTTAACTTATAGGAAAAATGATGGATTATTAGTGGTAGGTACACACGGAAAGGGAATTTTCCAAACCAATATTTCATCAGTTGGAGATTTGCTGTCAATTGATGAAAACTCAGCTTTTACATCTAAAGTGCAATTATTTCCTAACCCAACAAGAGATAAAATGAATTTGGAATTTACTGCTCAAAAAACAACTATGGCAGAATGCACAGTTTACAATGAATTGGGGAAAAAAGTAAAAAGCCAAAAAGAAAAAGTAAGTGCTGGGGAAAACCAATTGAGCATTGATTTGGAAAAATTAAAAGCAGGGATTTATTTTGTAAGTATTGAATTGGAGGGTGAAATAATTACAAGGCAGATTATAAAAAACTAAAATGAGATTTCTTTTACTATTAATCTTTCCATGCTTTTCATTTGCTCAGCAAACTATAAATGGAAGCATAATCCATGATAATGTTCAAAGGGATTATATCCTTTATGTTCCTGCATCATATACTGCTAATAATTCAGTGCCTTTGCTTTTTAACTTACATGGAAGAACTAGTACTGCGTCCGCCGCAATGTGGGCAAGCGACTTTAGAGATATTGCAGATACAGCAAATTTTATTATTATACACCCTCAAGGATTATTAGATAATACAGGGGTTACACATTGGAATTATGGACAAACTACAGTAGATGATATAGGTTTTTTAAACCTATTATATACTCATCTGCTTGCTAATTATAATATTGATATAAATAGAGTATACAGTGCTGGCATGTCTAATGGAGGGGCTATGAGTTATCGTTTAGCATGTGACATGAGTGATAAAATTGCAGCTATAGCATCTGTAACTGGAACAATGACCACATATCAACATGTTTCATGTAGCCCTGTACACCCAACACCTGTAATGGAGATTCATGGAACAAATGACCTTATAGTTCCTTTTAGTTCAATAATTCCGGGATTAGATTATTGGAGAAATTATAATAACTGTAATGTTTTAGCAGATACAACAATAATTCCAGATATTGTTTTAACTGATTTTAGTACAGTAGAACATATAGTATATAATAATGGAAATAATGGTGCTACTACTGAATTATTTAGGGTTATTAATGGAGAGCATTCATGGCCTGGAAGTGTCTTTCCTTCAGGTGTAACAAATTATGATATTAATGCCTCTGTTGAGATTTGGCGTTTCTTTTCAAAATTCGATATCAATGGCTTGATTTCCTCTGCCACTTCAATTGCTGAGATTGATAACCTAAATAAGAAACTTATTAAAATTGTGGATGTAATGGGAAGGGCAACAAATAAACAACAGAATCGTATGCTTTTCTATATCTTTAATGACGGAACAGCAGAAAAGAAAATAATTATTGAATAATGAAGAAAATACTTTTTGTTTTAATATTTCCGCTTTATAGCTTTGCACAATTTACTTATGTGCCTGATGATAATTTTGAACAGGCTTTAATAAACCTAGGGGTAGATTCTTTAATTGATGATTATGTGGGAACGGCAGGAATTGATACAATTACCTATTTGTATATTTCTAATAGAGGTATATCAGACCTGACAGGGATTGAAGATTTTATTTCCCTAAGAGGATTATTTTGTTATTCTAATCAACTTACATTCTTAGATTTAAGCAATAACAGTCAGCTCTTTGAAGTCTCTTGTGGAAGCAATTTACTTACCTCACTAGATATTAGAAATGGAAATACTCAGGGTTTATGGTATTTCATATCTACAAATAACCCATCTCTTACTTGTATAGATGTAGATGATGTGTTATGGGCAGATTATAATTGGGCAACTGATACATGGACTATCTTTAGCACCAATTGTAGTGTCTCAAATCTAGAAGAAAACAACTCAACTGTCAATCGATTATTAAAGGTGGTTGATATTTATGGAAGAAGCATTAGGCCAAAACCTAATATTCCGCTTTTTTATATTTTTGAAGATGGAAGGGTAGAGAAGAAAATCGTTATTAAATAAGCTTAATTTATTTTTTGAAGGTGGTATTGCACTAAATTATCAATCGGATTTCGAATAATTTGTTCTATGGTGCAATCAAATTCTTTGGCCATCTCTTTAATCTCATCTGCTAAAAAATAAGCTACCGATCCAACAAAGTTGATCGGATGATTTTTATAATTTTTAAAACAACAAATATGCAATTCAAAAAACTCCCTCAATCCATTTTGAATAATTTCTTGAAACACAATTTCAGATTTATTGTCTGCTAAGAATCTAAAAAAGCGTGCCAAGTATTTATTTGCTTGCTCACTATGATAAACATTTTGATAATAACCTTCCAATGTAAGGCCATATTCATTCTCCAAATCTCTTCTCAAATCTTCGGATAAATTATTATTAAAATACAATTGTAGTACTTTTTTTCCAAAATAATTTCCACTTGCTTCATCTCCCACAATATAACCTAGAGCAGGTGCTGCTTCTAAAATTTTATTTCCATCAAAAAAACAAGAGTTGGAACCCGTTCCTAGAATACAACAAATATTTGACTTACCTTTAAATGTCGCTATGCATGCAGAATCTAAATCATGCTTTACATTAATTGTTGCTGATTCAAAAAACATACCTAAATCCTCTTTTAATTTGTTTTTCATTTGGCTGTTACTACATCCTGCACCATAAAAATGTACTTCAGTGATTTTATCTACAATCGTAACTAAATCACTTTTTTGCAAATGCTTAATTATTTGAGCTCTATCAATAAAAAAAGGATTAAACCCAATGGTCTTACAGTATTGTAATTTTTCTTCAGTATTAGTATACAAAACCCAACTGCATTTTGTAGACCCACTATCGGCAACTAGTATCATAAACTTTTTTATTACAAATATATAAAGTGAGGTTTAGTTCTCTTCAGGTTTTAGAGTTAATCTCAATACAGAGCAGTTTGAGTTAGTGGCAATTTTATCTTGTCCTGTTCCAAAAAGTATTGATAAGAAGGAATCTTTCCTAGGAGTTCCTAACACTAATAAGTCAAAATTAGCAGAAATGTCTGCAACCTTCTCTAATGGCTCACTTGACTTTACCAACATCACTTCGACTTTAGTATTCATAGACGCAATTAAACTTTCAGCATTTCTCCTAATCTTTTCCATTTCATCATCAGATAATTCATCACTCACAACATGTAAAAGCGTAAAGGAAGCATTGTAAAACTGACAAATTTTATCAGTGGTTTCTATAATCTCTTTAATATCTTGACTAGAAGGTCTGATGGCAAGCAATACTTTCTTAATAAACATGAGACCATTATCTTTAAATAGCGCAAAATTTGAATTGATATTTGTTAGGATCCATCCTAAGGGGTTATTAAATAGAATTCCATTATAAGCTCTTCCGTTCCAGCCAAAAATAAGCCATTTGCAATTGCTTTGTCTACTTAAAGCCTGAATCGTATTTGCAATATTATGTGTTACTAACGATTCAAAAGCAATGTCTATTTTATCGGTATTTGCCAAAACCTTTACTTGTCTCTCAATTGCCTTTAACTTTGGATTTTTATCTGATATCGCTTCGAGTAATGTTTGATCTGGTACTTCTGTAATATTTACTGCTTGTACTTTTTGTTTTGTATTGATAGCTGCCCCCATTTCAATAAGCATCTCTGGTGATTTCTCATTACCTAAAAGTGGAACAATTACTCCAGCTTCTTGTGAGATATTGATTTTTAGCGATTCTTTCACATCTTGCTGACTCAATTTGCTCTGCTGATTAGAACTAGTTTCTTTATTAAAAAAGAACATTAATGCAGGTTTGTGGCCATATTTTTTCAGCACACCTATTCTTTCAGTTTCCTTTCCAAAAAAGTAGTAGATAAAAATTCCTATTACTGATATGATTAGCATCGCAATGATGGGTTTCCATCCTAAATAGGAAAGTAAAAAGATACCACTAATAACACCAAATATTTGCATTAAAGGATAAAAAGGAGAAAGGTATTTAGGTTCATACCATTGAACGGCTGTTTCCCTTAAAATAATTACACAAATATTTACCAATACAAACATCATTACCATAAAAGCACTAGCTAACTTTGCAATACCTTCTACATCTAAAAACAAAATTACCATTACCATTATAAAGGCAGTAAGTAGAATTGAAGTGACAGGTGTAAGGTGTTTTTTATGCACTTTTGCTAATTGCTTAGGTAATAACTGATCTAATGCCATGGCAAAAGGAAACCTAGATGTGGCTAAAAGCCCTGAGTTGGCACCTGAGATTAAAGTGATTGCCCCAATACAAGCAATAATGTAGCCAAAAGTTGAGCCAACTATATTGTCAGCTAATGTAAAAATAGGTGTTATATCGTTTTTAAGTTCATCAATTGGAACATTCCCTACTAAGACATAAGTAACCGACACATAGATTAGGGTAATGATACCTAAAGAAAGAATCATACCAAGCGGAATATTCTTGGAAGGATTCTTAACTTCTCCAGCAATGGCAGCAACTTTAATTACTCCTGCATATGAGATGTAAACAAAGGCGACAGCTGTAAAAAAACCTTTAGATTCATTATTGGTAAATGGCGTTAATAATGCAGTTTTGATTTCAGGAATTGTAGAAAAGAGTAATAATAGTAATCCAACAAAACTTATGCTCACTATAGCAACCTGTACTTTCCCCACTTTCTTCACACCTAATATGTTCAAAAACATAATTAAAAGCAAAAAAGCAATAGCAACCAGTTTGGTGTATTGATCAGGGATGTTTATCAGCACTAACATATAGGCTCCAAATCCAACAAGGGCAAAAGCACTTTTCAATAACAAGGAAAACCATAAACCAATCCCAGATATAGTGCCTAAAATAGGGCCAAATACCCTTTCTATATACACATAAGTTCCTCCAGAAGAAGGGATAGCACTTGCTAATTCCGATTTTGATAGGGCAGCGGGCAGTATGCAAATAGCGGCCAAAAGATAGGCCAGCCAAACAGATGGACCTGTTTTTGCAGCTGCTAAACCTGGTAAAACAAAAAGCCCACTACCTAGCATTCCACCAATGCTAATGGCTACAACAGATGTAAGGGTTAATCCTCTTTTTAATTTTTTCAAGTCTGTTTTCTAATTTTTCGTAAAGATAAAAAAGTATTTTTTTAAGAATTAAAGTAATGTGTTTTTTGTAGCAAGATGATTTTATACATTTGCCTTTATTATAAAAACAGGAATGAAGAAATTAGGATTATCAGATATACATGAAAGTTTAGGAGCAAAAATGGTAGAATTTGCTGGGTTTTATATGCCTGTGCAATATGAAGGGGTAAATGCGGAACATCAAGCAGTAAGACAGGAGGTTGGTGTATTTGATGTTTCTCATATGGGAGAGGTTTTTGTAAAAGGAGAAAATGCAGAAAAGTTTTTGCAATACATCAGCTCCAATGATGTAAGTAAACTGACTTCAGGAAAAGTGCAATACAGCTATCTTCCAAATGAAAAAGGAGGTGTAGTTGACGATTTTTTACTTTATATGATTGCTGAAAATGAATATATGTTGGTTTTGAATGCTTCTAATTTGCAAAAAGATATTGAATGGCTTCAAGCCCATAATACCTTTGATTGTAAAATAGATAATCAATCAGATAATTATTCTCTTTTAGCAGTGCAAGGGCCAGAATCAATCACTCTTTTACAACAACTGACAGCAGAAGATTTATCAGCAATAAACTACTACAATTTTACAATTGGCATAATAGCAGGAATTCATGATGTAATCATCTCTCGTACAGGATATACAGGAGAAGTTGGTTTTGAACTTTATGTTAGAAATGAAAATGTAAAACAGCTTTGGGATGCATTATTTACTGCAGACATTGATGTCAAACCTATAGGATTGGCAGCGAGAGATACTTTGCGTTTAGAAAAAGGTTTTTGTCTTTATGGTAATGATATTGATGAAACAACATCTCCATTAGAAGCTGGGCTTGGTTGGATTACAAAATTCTCAACATCATTTATTAATGCAGAAAATTTGCAAAAACAAAATGATAATGGCCTGAAAAGAAAATTGGCAGGTATTGAATTAATTGACAGAGGAATCGCACGAAAAGATTACATTATCCTGAATGCTAAAGATGAAGAAATTGGAATCATAACTTCAGGCACCATGTCGCCAACACTAAAAAAATCAATTGCAATGGCTTATATAATTACCGAATATAGCGAAATTGATCAGCAAGTGTTCGTTCAAATCCGAAATAAAAAAATAAAAGCAAAAATTGTAGAAATACCTTTTGTAAAATGAAAAATACCAAACAAATAACAACTTGTTTTGTGTCAAAATGGTTTGAAAAATCTGTAGCAAATGATAGCATAATTGTCGTAATTGATTTGTTAAGGGCTACTACAGTTATCAGTACGGCTTTCCATTATGGAGTTAAGGAAATTATTCCTGTACAAACTTTGGAAGAGGTATTAACCTATAAAGACAAACCAAATCATATAGTGGCTGCTGAAAGAAATGCGAAACTTATGGAGGGTTTTGATTATGGAAATTCACCATTTCATTATATGAATGAAGAAGTTAGAGGTAAAACTTTGGCGCTCACTACTACAAATGGAACAAAAGCTTTGAATCTTACTGAAAGTCATCATGCCATAACTGGATCATTTGTGAATTTTGATGCTGTTGTTGAATACTTAATTGAAAAAAATAAGGATGTTGTTTTACTCTGCTCGGGTTGGAAAGGGTTGTTTAATTTAGAGGATAGTATTTTTGCTGGAAAGCTGGCTTCTGTATTGATGAAAAATGGTTTTCAAAACAATAATGATAGCACTCTTGCTGCTATTGAACTTTTTAAAATAAGTGATGCGGATTTATTTGGCTTTTTAAGCAATTCTTCCCACAGAAAAAGATTACAATCTTTAAATATGGAAGAGGACACTAAATTCTGTCTGAACCCCACTTTTCAATCTGATATAGTGCCTATATTGAAAGGTGGAAGACTCTTGAAAATGTGAGCAGATTCATCATCATATTTGTATTAGTATTTATATTTCTTCCAACAAAGGAATTGAACTCTTGGGGCTTTTACGCACACAAACTGGCTAACCGATATGCAGTTTTCACCATGCCAGAGGAACTTATTGGTTTTTTCAAAAAACATATCGATTATTTAACCGATCATAGTGTAGATGCTGGCCAACCTATTTTAGATGGTATGCGCGCCTCTGAGCATCCTTTTGTTGAAGAGGTTATTATTGATAAAAGCATTTCAAAAGAAGATGCAAGAGGACATCAAAACTGATGCAAATTGCACTGATTGAAGCATTCTACACAGGCTCACATAAAAGGTGGTCTGATGAATTGCAGCAATTCAGCTCTCATCAAATTGACATTTTTTACTTAAAAGGTAATTATTGGAAATGGCGTATGCATGGAGGGGCAATTACGCTAGCTAATCAGTTCCTAGAAAAAGCAAAGCAATATGATTTGATATTAGCTACTGATATGATGGATGTTGCTCTTTTCAAATCATTAATAAGTGAAAAACATAATAATACGCCAATTGCACTTTACTTTCATGAAAATCAGCTGTGCTATCCTTGGTCAGAAACCGATAGAGATGTGCAGCAGAATAGAGACTCTCATTATGGTTTTATCAACTTCTCTTCTGCACTAGTGGCTGATAAAATTTTTTTCAATTCACAATTTCACAAAAATGCTTTTTTGGGCGCTCTGCCCAATTTCCTAAAAGGATTTCCTGATTACAATGAGCTTTCAAGTATAAAAAAAATAAAAGAAAAGTCAGAAGTTTTGCATTTAGGAATGGATTTGCAAAAGTTTGATAAATATCAAAAAGAGAAAAATCAAAAACCACTTATTCTATGGAATCATAGGTGGGAGTACGATAAAAACCCAACCGAATTTTTTAAAGTACTTTATAAGATGCAGGAGAAAAATTTAGATTTTGAGCTTGTAGTATTAGGAGAAAATTTCAGAAAAGTTCCGTCAGAGTTTGAAGCAGCAAAAGAAAGATTGATAGATAAAATAGTTTTTATTGGTTATGCAAAAAGTTTTGAAGAATATGCTAATTGGTTGTGGAGTGCAAATATCTTACCCCTGACATCTATCCAGGATTTCTTTGGAGGAAGTTTAGTAGAAGCAATTTATTGTAATTGCTATCCAATCTTACCGAATCGCTTAGCTTACCCAGAACATATACCAAATAACGCGAGTATATTTTATAATGACTTTGATGAATTATGTAAAAAACTAGAAAATGCTATTTTAAATTTCACAAATTTAGAAGCATTTAATAATTCTGTTAGACATTATGATTGGAGCGAAATAATAGAAGAATATGACAAAATATTTCTAGAAATAAAAAAACCCTAATTATTAGGGTTTTTTTATTAGAAGTTTATTTTGTTTCAATTTCTTTACATTTCTAAATGATAGGAAAGATTGATTCCAAAATGAATCTGACTCATTTTTGTAACCCTATCAACTGTGTTCCCACTAGCATCAAATCCTCCATCAACTACAGTTTGACTCATAATATTATATGATAATGTTGGTTCAAGAGTTATGTAATCACCAAGTAATATCGCCATTCCAAAACCTATGCTTAGATTCGATGATTTATTTTCAACTTCGCTTGTAGTAGTTGTTGTACCTATTGACGTTTCATTCACTGTTTTGCCTGAACCCATTACGTAAGCTATTTGTGGGAATAAATACATATCGCCAGCTTCAATATAGTATCTAAATACAGGTCCAAGTGTCATACTACTTGAATCTTGTTTTACATTAGGTCCGCCATTAAATTCCTGCTTCATTCCTCCTGATGATATACCAAATTTTAATCCAACAACTATGTTGTCAGACACAAAATAACCCATTGTAACATCATCAAGCATCGATGAGAAATCAGTTAAGTCAAGATTTAAGCTTGACATAGTCCACTTATTGTACACATCACCAAAAGATACACCTCCATTACCTTCCACATCTGTAACGCTTGTTGAAGAGAAGCCAAGTGGCGTACCAAGGTTAAATAGTATTGTACCTTGATCAGTTTGAGCCGAAACACTAAAAGTGAATATTCCTGCAAATAAAATAGTAAATAATTTTTTCATAATTCTTTAGTTTTAGTTTAATAATTTAGGTAAATATACATAATTTTATGAATTCAGCATCACTGGCATTACAAGCATTAAGGTGTTTTCACCTTCATCTTGCCCATCTAATGGTAGAATAATTCCTGCACGATTAGGAGCGCTCATTTCAACACTAATTTGGTCTGAACCAATATTAGTTAGCATCTCAATTACAAATTTGGAGTTAAATCCAATTTCCATGTCCTCTCCCTCATATTGGCAAGTCAACCTTTCTTCTGCTTGATTGGCAAAATCTAAGTCCTCTGAGGTAATTTGCAGTTCATTACCTGTAATTTTAAATTTTATTTGATGAGTGGTTTTATTCGCAAAAATAGATACCCTTTTTATAGATGCTAATAATGCAGATGTTTCAATACTTAACTTATTTGGGTTTTCTTTTGGGATTACAGCATCATAATTTGGATATTTTCCATCCACCAATCGGCAAATAATGGTAGTGTCATCAAAACTAAAAATCGCATTAGTATCATTGTACTCCATCTTAATTTCTCCTCCTTCTGCCAATGTGTTTTTCAGTAGGGTTAAGGGTTTTCTCGGTAAAATAAATGATGCAGTACTATCTGCAGTTACATCAGTGCGGCTATGACAAACTAATTTATGCGCATCTGTTGCTACAAAGGAAATCTTTTCGGTTGAAAACTCACAAAATACACCAGACATTACAGGTCGCAATTCATCATTTCCTGCTGCAAAAAGAGTTTTATTAATGGCTTTTATTAAAACATCAGCACCTATACCTGCAGTAGAGGCAGAGTCTAATGAAGGTACTTTAGGAAATTCATTCGCATTTTGTCCAGCCAATTTGTATTGCCCATTATCAGAATTGATTTCTACTCCATAATTGCTAGTGTCTACTAAAAAAGTAAGCGGCTGCGATGAAAAAGTTTTAAGCGTATCTAAAAGTAAGCGTGCAGGAATTGCTATTTTTCCTTCCTCTTGAGCATTTGCACTTATCTTGCACATCATTGTAGTTTCTAAATCAGAAGCAAAAATGCTTATCTCTCCATTTTTTACATCAAATAAAAAGTTGTCTAAAATAGGAAGGGTGTTATTAGTAGATAGCACACCACTTAGTTTTTGCAATTCCTTCAGTAAAGATGAGCTTTCAACATTAAATTTCATTAATTAATTTATTTTGTGCGAATATATAAGATTAGTCATTAAAGTAAAAGTTATTGTTCTTTCAATTGCTCAATAGTAATTAACAGTTTGTTGAAAACATAATTCTGAATTAGCATCACATCTCCATCATTCAAAGTAGCATACATTCTTTCAACCGTATAGTTTTCTTCATGTGTTCTTATCTTACTTTTATCTCTCATCTGATAAATTTTTAATGTATCAGTTCCATTTTGATGAGCAAGAATTAGGCTATACAGCTTATTCTCAATTATTAATTTTTCTCTTATATTTTCATCTTTATAGCTTTCACAATTGATGTTTCTATATTTATTCAGATATAAAAAGAGTGCTTCTTGATTTACTTTTATTTCTTGCAGGTTTTTATCAAAAAGTGACAATAGTCCATCATTATTTTTAATTGTAAATGACGAATCAACTCCCTTTTCATTTATTAAAGTGATTGAGGAAATCTGTTCAGCTTTCAGATTAAAAATACTTTTATCTCTCCAAATAGCACTATTTACAATATGCCCTTGCAATCCATATCTTGGACCTAGCACCCCGTTAAATCCTGGGATGTGGATAATGTAAGGTTGTTCCGCATTTTCCAGCAACATATATGTACCCAAATGATCAGCAGTATTGTTGCCAATGGTGTAGGTCTTGACTGGCTTTTGTTCATTGTTTTGATAAAGCTCTACTTTCACGCCATTCGTAGCTAAATCAGTAATTACTTTATTGTAGGCACTCTCTGCAACAGGTCTTTGCACACTGATGTCCTTAATCGTTCTTAGGATAACTTTCATTGTTCTGTTTTGCACCTTATATGTATTATTGATTTGCCACACATTATCTATTCTATCAAGCGAAATACTATTTCCAGTCATGTCTGCAATAAATATTTTGCTGATGTTTGAAGTGTCTGCAACAGCAAAATTATAGAGTTCAGCTTGCTTTTGTTCCGACTTCATTAACCACAAAAGCAAGAAGGAAAGTAATACAATGCCTGAGATAATAATTATGTTTTGCTTTTTTTTAGGCATATTTCCTTTTTCTACTAAAGCCATATATTATTCCAAAAAAGATAATTAGCAAAATGGGTAAAATCACATTCAAAAGTTGAATGTATATTTTGTAATTGTTAATTTTTTGCTTGTCAAGCAGCCTTAATTTTAACTGTTTTGTTTTCAGTGGGCTAAGCAGTAATTCTTGATTATTGCCACACAAATAATGCACAGCATTCATAATGAAAGTTTTGTTCCCCGGATAGATAAATTCTGCAAATCTGTCATAGCCTAAAGGGTAAATATTTCCTGTTTTATTTGACACATCATTCTGAATAATATCCCCATCACCTACCAAAATAATTTTAGCTTCTTCTCCACTTTCTTTGAAGTCAAAGCCACTATTTTTTGGTATTATCCTATTTTTGAAAATCGATTCAAATTCACCTTCCAAAAGCACAGCAACTGCTCTATTTGGATTATTGAATGATGTTGCATCTGGAGGGTTTTGTAGTATTCCTAAACTTACTCTATGTGGGCTAGGTACTATTCTAGAATTTGCTGAGCTATGCAATAGTATCGTTTTTTTGATATGATTTTTTATGGTGTCTATAGAGCTTACAAATTCACACTTTATAGCATCTAAACTATTAGATATAGCATGTTTTTTTTTGTCAGAAAATAACAAAGGATAGTATGGCCAAGCAAAAAAACTTTGTTGAGGCATATTTGCACTATAACCTGTTATAATTGGAATTTGTGCTGCTCTTTTGTCTTGTACTAAATCCGCATTAACTCTTGCGCCATATTTAAAAAGAAAATCATCTAAATTTAATTGCTTCTTTTTAGCCATAAAGTAACCGTCAGAACGATTTAGACTGTCCATATTTGCGCTAATACCATCTATTAGAAAGAACAAATTCCCACCACTCATTAGGTATTGATCCAAAAGCAGTTTATCTATATTGTTAAAAGCACTTTGAGGTTTTGCAATAATAATTGTTTTATAGGTATTTAACCTCTGAAGTTGTCTTACTAAATCAGGCTTGTTGTTTACACTATCAATCTCAAATTCACTTATATCAAAATGCTCAACCTCATAATATTCTGATAGTGAATAGCTATCTGAAAGCACTGAATAAGAAATGTCCGCTACTTCATCCTCATTTAATTCTCCATGTCCTTTTAGGAATGCAATTTTCTGTTTTTTATCCCTCGTGAGTTTTGAAATAGCAGTAATCAGCTCGTATTCAAGTGTCTCAATAGAATTGTTCAAAGCAACTTCTGGTAATACACCTATTTCGTTTTTAAGCAATTGCACAGCAGTATGTTGCTGTTTATAATAAATAATTGCGCCAGGAAAAATAATAGAGCTGCTCATTCCTGCTTGCTCTTTAACTTGCAAATCTGTCGGTTGCAATCCTTGTTCGAGCAGTTGTGTGTAAACGGCTTTTCTTTCTTCTTCACTACTGCTTGCCGATGGATTAATAAATTCAAAATCCAATCGTTTTCCAGCAATATTTTTGAAGTTTTCTAATGTTTCTCTACTCTGATTTTGCAAACGCTTAAAACCAGCAGGAAAATCACCATCTAAATAAACTTTTATATAAATAATATCATCTAAATCAGTTAATATTTTTTCAGTTGCTATAGAAAGCGTATGTCTTTTCTCCGCTGTCAAATCCAAACGGAAATACACAAAACTCCCAATTGAATTTATCAGCACTATAAATATAATACTGTAAATCACTTGAAGATAAATATTGCTTTTTGACATTATCTTTTACTTTGTATAATTGTTTTACTAAGTATTAAAAACACCAAGCATAAGCTAATAAAATATAATAAATCCCGGCTGTCAATTATTCCATTACTTATTACAGCATAATGTGCTGAGATGCCTAATTTACTTATCAGTAAATCCCATTGTTGTAAAAAGGTAACCTCGCTCAAAATATCAAATCCATAATAGAATATTGCATTTAAAACAATTGCTATAAGAAAAGCTACTACTTGATTATTACTAATGGTTGAGGCGAAAATACCAATAGAAATAAATGCTGATGAAAGCATAAAAAGACCCAAATAAGAACCTAAAATTCCGCCAATATCTAGATTTCCAACTGTTTCGCCTAATAAATAAATAGAAGCAAAATAAATCAGTGTTGGAAGAATGGCTAGCAATGCTAAAATATTTGCGGCAAAATATTTACTTAACACTATATTCCATAATGAGATTGGTTTTGTAAACAGTATCTCAATAGTTCCTGCACTATATTCCTCAGAAAAAAGACCCATACAAACAGCTGGAATAAATATCAAAAATAAGATTGGAGCAAGTGTAAAAAAAGTGTACATATTAGCATAACCGTAATCAAGAACATTAAAATCGCTACTAAAAACCCAAATCATGAGAGCATTTACAAGCAGAAAAATAATGATGGTAAGCAAACCAATAAGTGTGCTGAAAAACTGATTTATTTCTTTTCTAAAAAGTGCAATCATCTGAACTCTATCCTTATATAATCGTGTATCTTAAGCCCTAATAAATCTGTTGCTCTACCTTTATTTTGCGCAATCTCAAGCATACCGTTTACGCTAAATATTGCTAATGTATCTCCATCAGAAGCATCTTTATATTTTTCACTTATCTTAGAAATTCGTTCATCCTCTCTACCAAATAAGATGTTGAAATCGCGCTCTTTTCTCACTTTGTCAAAAAGTTGTTTATTAATGTTTGTAGTAGCATTTCCATAGCTATCAATATAAATAACTGCTCCTTTTATGACGTCATAGTTTGTATTCTCATCATGCTCAGTTACTGGTTTTAGTGCAGATTTTATATCCTTAAATTCACTGATTTCCTTTCCGATAATTTCTAATGTTCCTCCTCTTGCAATATGGCAAGCGGCAATTACAAATACATCTTTTATTGGAAAAGTTAATGAGTCAGTTTGTTGTGAGATGTTTAACTCTACAATTTTTTCTGGTTTTAATTCATCAAACAAAATTGAAAAACTTCCATTATCCGTACCAATAAAATAGTGCCCCTGTGCAAAAACAGCCAAATGTGAATTTTCTAATGAAAGTTCAGTATCCACACCTATTATATGAATACTTCCTTTAGGAAAATTTTTGAAGCAATTTTGAATTACATATGCTGCTTGAGAAAAGTTAAATGCCTCAATATTGTGTGTGATGTCCACTATAGTTATATCAGCAATCTGACTTAGAATTGCCCCTTTTAATGAGGCCACATAATGGTCTTTAAGTCCAAGGTCAGTAGTAAGCGTAATAATGGGCATAAATTGCGAAATAATACTTAAAAAAAATTGTTAATTTGCAGGCACCAAAAATAATGATAAAACAATTGAAAATGATTATTTAATGAGTGAAAAAACAATAAAAATTGAGGGAGTAGATTTGGTAATGCTATTTGGTACTAACAATAAAAAAGTAGACCATCTAAGTAAATTGTTCCCAACACTCAAAATAATAGCAAGAGGAAATGCCGTAAAAGTAATCGGTCAAAAAAAGGAGATTGATAGCTTTCAGCAAAAGTTCGATAATATCTTGCAGCATATTCATCAATACGATAGTTTGACCATAAGTCAAATGGAAAGATTGGTTGCTGATGAAAGCGCAGCAATGCTAAATGATAAAGGGGATTTAATTCTTCATGGACAAAAAGGAAGACTTATAAAGGCCAGAACAATCAACCAAAGAGAAATGCTAAAGCAGTCATCAGAGAATGATATGCTTTTTGCAATTGGTCCAGCTGGAACAGGAAAAACATATACTGCAGTTGCACTAGCTGTTAGTGCGTTAAAGCAAAAACAGGTTAGGCGAATAATTCTTACACGCCCAGCAGTAGAAGCTGGAGAAAATTTAGGATTTTTACCAGGTGACTTGAAAGAAAAATTAGATCCGTATTTGCAACCACTATATGATGCGCTACTAGATATGATTCCGGCTGAAAAGTTAGCTGATTATATAGAGCATGGTATTATTCAAATAGCGCCTTTGGCTTTTATGAGAGGCAGAACTTTAGATAATGCTTTTGTTATTTTGGATGAGGCTCAAAATGCTACAGAGAGCCAAATCAAGATGTTTTTAACAAGAATGGGTAAATCTGCTAAGTTTATTATTACAGGAGATGCAACTCAAATAGATCTACCTAAGCATCAATCATCAGGGTTAGTAATTGCCCAAAAAATATTACAAAAAACATCCGGTATCAGTTTTGTAAAATTGGATGAAAAAGATGTAATTCGCCATCAATTAGTAAGAAGAATAATTAAAGCTTTTAATAAACATCAAAAAAAAACAGAAAAATGACAAATACTATTCGAAAAACAGATTTTAATTTTCCAGGACAAACTAAACTTTACAAAGGTAAGGTAAGAGATGTTTATACTATTAATGATGATCAGTTGATTATGATTGCTACAGATAGAATTTCAGCTTTTGATCATGTGCTTCCTGAAGGCATTCCATTTAAAGGGCAGGTGCTCAATCAAATTGCATCTTCATTTTTGAAAGCAACAGCCGATATTGTTCCTAATTGGCTTGAAGCTACACCAGATCCTTCTGTTTCAGTAGGAAAAAGATGCGAGCCATTTATGGTTGAAATGGTAATTAGAGGATATTTGACAGGACATGCTTGGCGTGAATATAGGGATGGAAAAAGATCGATTTGTGGTGTGTCAATGCCTGAAGGAATGAAAGAGAATGATCGATTCCCTGAGCCGCTAATTACTCCAACTACCAAAGCTGAAGTTGGTCATGATGAAGACATCTCAAGAGCAGAAATCCTAAAACAAGGCATAGTGTCGCAAGAAAATTATATTCAATTAGAAGATTTTACTAGAAAACTTTTTGCAAGAGGAAGTAAAATGGCAGAAGAAAGAGGATTGCTACTGGTTGATACCAAATACGAATTCGGAAAAGATAAAGATGGAGTAATTACTTTAATTGATGAAATTCATACCCCAGATTCCTCACGCTATTTTTACAAAGAAGGCTATGCGGAGAAACAAGCTAATGGTGAAAAACAAATACAACTTTCCAAAGAGTTTGTGCGTCAATGGCTTATTGAAAATGGTTTTCAAGGCAAAGATGGGCAGCAAATCCCACATATGAATGAGGATTTTGTGAATTCTGTTTCTGAAAGATACATTGAATTATTTGAATGTATTACAGGAGAAAATTTTATCAAAGAAGAAGTAGATGATGTGCTCAATAGGGTAGAAAATAATATTAAAAATTATCTTCATTAGAAAATGCTTAGAATTGCACTAAACAAAACAGCCATGAAACAATTTTTAACACTTTTATTTATTTGTTTGAGTTATTTTTCTTATTCGCAAATCAGTGCAGGAAATAACCAAACAATCTGTTTGGGTGATACTGCACAAATAATAGCGACTACCTCTGTGCAAGGAGGAACAGATTCTTATCAAATTGCCAATATTGCTTATGCTCCTGAAGCAATTGCTGGCACACCTATTTCTCTTTTTGATGATGATGTTCAAGGGCCTTTTCCTATTGGTTTTACTTTTCAGTTTTATGGTAATAGTTATACTGATTTTTATGTAGGGTCAAATGGATGGATGGGTTTTAGTAGTGGGCAACCAACTTCTTTTTCTGTTACTCCAATTCCTGATTCTGTTAGTACATTTATACCAAGAAATTGCATTATGCTAAGTTGGGAAGATTTAAACCCTTCTAGTGCTGGACAAGTGTTGTACCAAACAACAGGTACAGCACCAAATAGAAAATTTATATTAACATTTGATAATGTACCATATTTTGGTACTAATACACCAATTACTTCCCAAGTTGTGCTTTATGAAGGCAGTAATGTCATTGATAATCACATTACAGATAAGCCATTGCATAACAACCCTTCAATCCAAGGGATACATGATTTGTTAGGGCATAATGCGGCAGTTGTTCCTGCAAGAAATGCAACAGTATGGTCAGCAAATAATGAATCTGTTAGGTATTTTCCTGCTGGCATTTCTTGGTTTGATGTAAATACCGGCATAATGGTTGGAGTGGGCGATACTTTAAATTATTCTCCATCACAAACGACTTTTGTGGCTGCACAAATTATTGATAGTGCTGGTGTTGTATACGTTGATACTATGCGATTGAATATATTGAATACTCAAATTAATACAACAGGATTTTCTTTGTGTGATGGTCCAATTACTTTAACAGCAGCTAGTGGATTTGCTTTGTATGTTTGGAGTAATAATGCTGCTTCTCCTCAAATTTCTACAAATAGTGCAGGTACCTATTATGTTAATTGTACGAACAGTAATGGTTCGGTATGCCAATCTCCGTCTATAACGATTTATGAAGATACCATTCCTATAACATTAGGGGTCGCAGATTCTATAGAGATTTGTCAGGGAGATACAGTTAGTATTAATGGTCCTTCAGGATATAGTTCATATAATTGGAGTAATGGTGTAACAACAGCAAATATTAGCACTAATTTAGTGGGTGATTATTATGTAAGTGCTTTGGATGCTAATGGGTGTGTTGGAGTTACAGATACTACTACAATCACTATTAGGATATTGCATCCAAATATCTCTGCTGATTATTTAACAATTTGTAATGGAATGACTAGTACATCTATTTATACTGATAATATGTATCAATCTTATTTGTGGAATGATGGTACAACTTTTAGTAATACTTTTACTTCTTTAGCTGGAAATTATTGGGTGACAGTGACAGATCCTGGGGGGTGTACAGGAACTTCAGATACTTTAACGATTGCAAGTGGAAATTTTACATTTGGATTATTACCTTCTGATTCTATTTTTCTTTGTACACCTAATAATAGCGTTGTCTTAGATGCAACTAGTGGTGGCACATTTGTTAATTATGAATGGAGTACAGGAGCCACTACTCCTACTATTTCTACTTCATCAATAGGTAGTTATCATTGTATGATTGAGATTGCTGTCTTTGGAGGTAATAGCTGTTATGGTTTTTCGGATACTGTTAAGGTAAGTGGTATTAATCCTCCGCTTTCATATAGCGGTTTATCTCTTTGTTCAGGTCCAGTTAGTTTGAATA
>MDTB01187903.1_pt1 | contig 58053 bp, 55 predicted proteins | sample 811161 | NCBI WGS metagenome assembly MDTB01 (sample SAMN05326650, study PRJNA326480) | marine metagenome | isolation source: seawater | place: Mediterranean Sea | collected 2009 | reverse complement strand
TTCCTGTTTAGGAGCTTCTTTCTTAGGTTCTTCTTTCTTGGCTTCCTGTTTAGGAGCTTCTTTCTTAGGTTCTTCTTTCTTGGCTTCCTGTTTAGGAGCTTCTTTCTTAGGTTCTTCTTTCTTTCTATCCTTTTTAGGAATTGCTTTTAAAGGATTGTTTCCTGGTTTAGGCATTGGCATTAATTGTGCTTCTGCTAAAATTCTTGTAACCCTTAAAGTAGGCTTCGCACCTTTACTAATCCAATGTTTTACTCTTTCTGCTTCTACTTTTATCCTTTCTTTTTTGTCTTTAGGCAAAAGTGGGTTAAATGATCCTAATTTTTCGACAAACCTTCCATCTCTTGGAAATCTACTGTCTGCTACTACAATTTTATAAATAGGTCTTTTTCTAACTCCACCCATTGATAGTCTTATTTTTAACATTTGGTACCTTTCATTTTAGTTGATTTAATATTTCATCTGGTATTCTTCCGGATGGAATTTTTTTACCTTTTGACATCTTTTTCATCATGTCAGACATCATTCTAAATTGTTTTAATAGTTTATTTATCTTATTAACATCGACTCCCGCGCCTTGAGATATCCTTTTTCTTCTAGATCCACTAATTATTTTTGGATTTTCCCTTTCTTGTTTAGTCATAGATAAAATTATTGCTTCATTTGAAGTAAGCATATCTTCATCAATTGAGGCATTGGCCATTTTTTCTTTCATATTGCTAACACCAGGTAGCATTGACATAACTCCTTCCATGCCTCCCATTTTTTTCATTTGCTGAAGCTGGCTTAAATAACTGTCCATTGTAAAGGTTCCTTCTTTTAACTCTGATTCTGCTTTTTTAATTTTTTCTTTATCTAAATCTTGTGAAGCTTTTTCCACTAAAGAAACTATGTCTCCCATACCTAGAATTCTTTTAGCTATTCTTTCGGGATGAAAAAGTTCAATGTCTTCAATTTTTTCTCCCATACCTATGTATTTAATAGGTTTTCCAGTTACATGTTTCATGCTTAATGCTGCACCACCTCTTCCGTCCCCATCGACTCTCGTCAAAATTATACTTGAGAGATTTACAGAAGAATCAAATTCTTTAGCCACATTTACAGCTATTTGACCAGTTAAAGAGTCTGCAATTAATATTGTTTCAGTAGGTTTTGTAAGTTCTTTAATTTGTTTAATCTCAGTCATCATTTGAAGGTCAATTTGAGTTCTTCCAGCGGTATCAAAAATTATAACATCAGATCCATTGAGGCTAGCAACATTCAATGCTCTTTTAGCGATATCATTAGGCAATTGCTTATCTATTATAGGAAGATTAAAAATGTTATTTTTTTCAGCTAAGATTTTTAATTGTTCTTGTGCGGCAGGTCTATAAACATCTAGACTTACAAGCATGACTTTTTTTTTATTTTTCTTTTCAATAAACTTTGCCAATTTTGCTGCTGTTGTAGTCTTACCAGAACCTTGTAACCCTACTAAAAGAAAAGTTACTGGAGGTACAGCATTAAAGTTTAGTTCTTGATTTTTGCCTCCTAAAATATTAACTAGCTCATCATTAACAATCTTTACAATCATTTGGCCAGGAGAAGTCGATCTAATAATTTCTTGACCAATAGCTTTCGGTTTAATATTTTCTATAAATTGCTTTGCTACTGGAAGAGCAACATCGGCTTCTAATAAAGCCTGTCTAATTTCTTTTAACCCGGACTCAACTTGTTCCTCATTAAGTGAGGGGGCTTTTTTTAGTTTAGAAAATATATTTTCTAATTTATTTGCTAAATTTTCAAACATTTTTAATCTGTGTAACAACAATCGCACTAGTGGGCGAACCCTCGCTGACTAGTGTCGATCCCTTTATTTCTAAAGGCACCGCAAAATCTTATATTTGCGGAAGTGACGAGAAGCTACAATTAAGGGTTTTAAAAGTCAATGAATAAAGATACTAATCAAATTATGGCAAATATAAACGCTTACATAATGGATGGCCTTGGAAATAACTTCTTAATCATAGACCGAAGAAAAGATTTTTTAAAAATAAACAAAGACAAAATTATTAATTTGGCAAATAAAAAGGACATTTCATTCGATCAGCTGATTACTTTAGAAAAAGTAGAAGAGAGCATCTATCCTATAAAAATTTTTAATTCAGATGGGATTGAGACAACTGCTTGTGGAAACGGGGTAAGATGTATTGCTTACTTAATTTCTCAAGAAAAAAAACAGAAAAAAATCCAAATAAAAACTAAAGAGAGATCTTTGAACGCAGAAATAATTGGAAAACAAAATGTTAAAATAAACATGGGTAAACCAAAGTTTAGTTGGGAAGAGATACCATTAAGTGAAAGTGTTGATACCAAACAAATAACTTTTAATTTAATTGATAAAAAACATGGATATGGTTTTTGTTTAAATGTTGGTAATCCTCATATTGTTTTTTTTGTAGAGGACTGTTTTAAAATTGATATTAAAGAATTAGGGCCAAAAATTGAAAATTACAAATTATTTCCAGAAAGAATCAATGTAACTTTTGCACAAATTTTAGATAAAAAAAGTATCAAAATAAATGTTTGGGAAAGAGGTGCTGGACAAACAAAAGCATGTGGAACTGCTGCGTGTGCTACTGCAGTTGCCGCTATAAAAAAAGGTTTAGTAGAAAAAAAATTGAATATCCATTTTAATGAAGGAAGCATCCAAATAGAATATGAGGATGAAATATTAATGACAGGACCAGTTTCTGAAATTGAAAAAATTAAATTAGACATTTGATGAAATTCTTTCAAAATTTAAAACTAAATAATTTTTTTACCAAAAAAAAAATTGATGAAAACTTACTGAATAAATTTGAAGAACTTCTTATAGAGTCTGATGTTGGAGTTGAGATTGCTTCAAATTTAAAAGAGAAATTTAAAAAAGAAAAAATTGGAAAAGAAATTAAAGATGAAAAAGAAATATTTGATTTTCTTGGACAACAGATATCAAAAATACTTAGTCCTTATGAAAAAGATCTTAACAATTTTTGTGAAAACTCACCCTCAATAATAGTTGTTGCTGGAGTAAATGGTGTGGGAAAAACAACTACGATAGGAAAGTTGGGAAAGCTTTTCAAAGATAAAGGCAAAAAAATAGTATTTGGTGCCGCTGACACCTTTAGAGCGGCCGCTATCGAACAGTTAGAACTTTGGTCTAAAAAAATTGATGTAGACTTTGTAAAGTCTGAGATCGGAACTGATCCTGCTTCCGTTGGATATAAAACTGTAAAATATGCAGAAGAAAAAAAAATGGATTTAGCATTTATTGACACTGCGGGAAGATTGCAAAATAAAAAAAATCTTATGGAGGAATATAAGAAAATATTTAAAGTTCTAGAGAAAATAAATCCTAAATATCCTCATGAAACTATTTTAATATTAGACGCTACCACAGGTCAAAATGCTTTAAATCAAGTTGAAGAGTTTAAGAAAGTTTCAAACATTACAGGCTTAATAATAACTAAATTAGATACTTCAGCAAAAGGAGGAATATTGCTAGCTATTTGTAAAAAATATAATTTACCAATAATTGCAGTTGGCATGGGAGAAAAAGAAAAAGACTTACACCCTTTCGATGCAAAATATTTTTCTAAAGCATTACTAGGATAAATAAATTAATTTAATTTATAAATAAATTTTTTAACATTTTCTATAAGTTCAGTGTTGTATTCCATCATATGATCGTCTTTTTCTGGAAAATAAGAATATTTTTCTCCTTTAATTAACTTAAGCAAAGTGTAGCTCATTTCTACTGGCACTATATTATCTTTTTGACCGTGCATTATCAGCACTGGAATAGTTATCTTATCAATTTTTTTTGAATTTTCGTATCTGTCTTTTAAAAGTAAACCTACGGGTAAGTAAGGATAGTACAGTTTAGCTGCGTCCACCATTGATGTATATGGTGACTCAAGAATTAGACCTGATACATCAAAATCTAAAGACATTTGAGTAGCAACCCCAGTTCCAAGGGATTCACCATATAATATAATATTTTTTTGATCTACTCCTTTTTGTTTAATCCAATTGATTGTTGCTCTCCCATCCTCATATAAGCCTTTTTCAGTTGGTTTGCCCCTGTTGCCACTAAATCCTCTCCATGAAACCAATAAGATATTAATATCTAATTTATTTAGTTCATTAATTTTGTAAATTCGATTGTTTAAATTTCCTGCATTTCCATGAAAAAAAATTAAAGTTTTGTTTTTTTTTAGATCTTTATTTATGATCCAGCTTTTGAGCTTAATATCCTTATTTACTGGTATAAATATCTCTTTGTAATCAAATCTAATCTGATTTTCTAAATAATTATTCTCATTGGGATGATAAAGTAAGTTTCTTTGACTAATATATATGAAAGACAGTAGTGCTAAATAAATAAGTATTATAGATGTTAAAAATATTAAGAAAAACTTCAAGTGAAACTTTTATTTTTTATCAAACCAAGATTCGTAAACCATCATAATAATTACTATACCCATAAGTATATAAACTGGAAGAACATCTTTAAAACCAATCATCATTGATCGTGTCAATGTTGTCGCTAATCCGACTAGAAAAAATATAGCCAAAAGGCAACCTAAAATTGTTGTTAGTTTATTCATCATCTTTGCAGTTTTTTTCTAACCAATTAGCAACACCTAAAAATCTTAAATCATCAAGCTTGTCGCCTACTAGTTGAACTCCTAATGGTAAGTTATTTTCTCCTGTAAGTAAAGGCAAGGAGATTGATGGCAGACCTAAATATGTCCAAACCTTTTGGAAATCTGCACTACCAGTAGATTTGAGACCTTTATCTGCTACACCGCTTGAGGACGGAGTAATAACTCCATGATAGTCCTCAAAAACTTCTTTATAAGATTCATAACTTTGCTTCATAAAATCAACTGCATCAGTATATTCTTTTGCAGAATATTTTAAACCTCTTTCAATAGCTTCTCTCATTTCTTTTGAAAGTTTTGTCTTGTCCTTCTTGTAATAAACTTGAAAATTATTTGCTAAATCTGTCTCATGTATAATTTGATGATATTTAGGAATATCTTCAAAATAAGAAGGTGTATCAAAAACTTCGATATTTTTTTTTAGTTTTTTTATTAAAAATTCAAAAGCTTTTTGTGAATCCTTATTTATATTTTTCCATTTGTTAGTTTTATAAAAAATAAATTTAGGTTCAAAAATTGGACCTTTTCTACAAATCTCTAGCATGTCATCAGCTGCGAAATGAATTGTTGCAGTATCATATAGATCCTTTTTAATTAGTGCCTTAGCTAATAAAGCTACATCTTCTACGGTTTTGCCAAATACTCCAACTGTATCTAGTTTATCAGAAGTTTTTAAAACTCCGTTTCTAGAAATTAAACCGTAAGAGGGTTTGTAACCTACGACACCACAATAAGAAGCTGGTCTTATTATCGAACCGCCTGTTTGTGATCCTATGGATAGATGGGCCATATGAGAAGCTATAACAGCAGCAGATCCACTTGACGATCCACCTGGAGTTCTTGAATAATCATGTGGGTTTCTAGTTTTTCCTGGATGAATATAAGCTAACTCTGCAGTTTCAGTTTTTCCCATTATTATAGCACCTGCAGTTTTAAGTAAGTTTACTACCTCAGCATCCTGTGAGGTAGACATTTTTTTTCTAAAAACAGTTCCACATTCTGTAGGCATATCATAAGTGCCTATGATATCTTTAACAGCAACAGGCAAACCATGCAAAGAACCTAGTGGTTTACCAGATTTTCTATAACTATCTGCTTCTTCTGCTTTTTCGAGTAAAATTTTTTTGTCTAAAAATGCCCAAGCTTTTACATCTTTTTCAAATTTATCAATTCTTTTTATATAAAATTTGCAAAGTTCCACTGAAGATATATTTCCAGTACGTAATTTATTTATTATTTCAGTTGCAGATAATGAGTCAAATTCTATCATTTTGTTTAATGTGCCTCCCCCCAATTATATCCTGAATTTATATTTACCTTCAATGGGATAGAAAAGGTATGATAGTCTGAGCTTGATACTGAGGTCATACAGTCCTTGATTACATCTTTTGCATAATTTTCATCTTTTTTTGGACATTCAAAAATAAGCTCATCGTGAATTTGGAGCAACATTTTAAAATTAAGTTTTTTATTTTCATCGATTAATTTATCAATTTTAATCATAGCTAATCTAATTATATCTGCTGCGGAACCTTGGATTGGTGCATTAATTGCAGCTCTTTCCTGAAAGCTTCTGACACTAAAATTTTTGTCATTTATTCCTCTTAGATGAATTCTTCTGCCAAAAATGTTATTTACATAGCCTTTTTTTCTACAAAAACTTTTAGTGGACTCCATATAATCTTTTATTTCAGGAAATTTTTTAAAGTAAGATTCAATAAACTCAAAGGCTTCTTGATTTGAAACTGATATTTGTTTTGCTAAACCGTATTGTGTTATTCCATAAATAATCCCAAAATTTATTGCTTTTGCCTTTCTTCTTAAATCTTCATCTATTTTTTTTATTGGTAAATTAAAAACTTGACTCGCTGTTAAACTATGAACATCTTCATTATTTTTAAAAGCCTTTTTAAGTTCTTTGACATCAGCCATATCTGCTAAAATTCTCATTTCTATTTGATTGTAGTCGGCAGAAATCAAAATATTTTCTTTTTCAGCAATAAATGCTTTTCTAATTTCTTTGCCATCTTGAGATTTAATTGGAATATTTTGTAAATTTGGATCGCTTGACGCTAGCCTTCCAGTGTTAGTTGCTGCTAATAAAAAAGAAGTATGAACTCTTTTTGTTTTTTTATTAATATGATCTTGTAGAGCATCTGTATAGGTATTTTTTAATTTTGAAATTTGTCTCCATTCTAAAATTAATTTGGGAAATTCGTGTCCCTTGAAAGCAAGGTCTTCTAGCACACTTGCGCTAGTGGCTAGACTTCCCTTTTTTGTTTTTTTCAATTTAGCAATTTTTAGATCATTATAGATTATTTCTCCTAATTGTTTCGGGGACCCGATATTAAAATCTTTTTTTGCTAAAGAGTATATTTTTTTTTCTATATCTTTTATTTTATTTTCAAATTTTTTAGATAAAACTTGAAGATATTTACCATCAACTTTTATTCCATTAGATTCTAGCTTTGAAAGTAATTTAATCATTGGTTTTTCAAAAAATTCATAAATTTTATTTAATTTTTCTTCGTCAAGTCTTTTTTTTAATTCTTTATATAGCCTTAAAGTTACGTCGGCATCTTCAGCGGCATATTCAGTAGCCTTCTTGAGCTCAACATCAGCAAAATTAAGTTTATTTTTTCCTGAGCCAACTAAATCTTTATATGAAATAGTTTTATGACCTAAATGAATTTCAGAGAGAGTATCAAGATTGTGTCTGTTTACCCCCGCATCTAAAGTATATGAGAGCAACATAGTGTCATCCATTGGATTAATTTCTATTCCATTTTTTCTTAATATCAAAAAATCAAATTTTATATTTTGTCCTATTTTTTTAATGCTTGGATCCTCTAAAATAGGCTTAATTTTTTTTAATACTAATTTTTTTTCTAGCCCTTTAAAATTATTATGTGCAATAGGTATATAACAAGATTTATTAGCATCAAAACTAAATGAGACACCAATTAATTCTGCTTCAAGGGGGTTTAGTGATGAAGTTTCTGTATCAACAGCTATTACGGATTTTTCATTCAACTTTTTTAACCATTTTTCTAAATTTTTTTCATTTAAAATACTTTCATAAGCCTTTGTGTCTATTTTTTTATTTTCCTTTTCAAAATTTTTTCTTTTAAAATTTTTATTATCCTCCCCGTAAAATCCAATAGCTTGACTTAATAGTCTATTAAATTCCATCTCTCTCAGAAAATTATATAATTTCCCTTTTTCAATTTCTTTTAAAATAAAACTACTTAGCTGATCTTTTACTGGAACATCGTCTTTAAGAATAACTAATTTTCTGCTTAGTAAAGCCTTTTCTTTATTTTCAAGCAAAGTTTCTTTTCTTTTTTTTTGTGGGATTTCATTAATATTTTTAAGTAGAGTATCTAAATTTTTATATTTATTTATTAACTCAGAAGCAGTTTTAATACCTATGCCTGGAACACCTGGAATGTTGTCTGAAGAGTCTCCTGCTAAAGATTGTACATCCACAACTTGGTTGGGCTTAACACCAAATTTTTGCATAACTTCGCTTTCTCCTAAAACCTTACTTTTCATAGGATCGTATAATCTGACACGATTAGAAACTAATTGCATTAAATCCTTATCTGATGAAATTATAGTTACCTTTGCTCCCGCGCTAACTATTTGTTTAGCATATGTAGCAATAAGATCATCTGCTTCATAATTTAAAAGTTCCACTGAAGGTAAATTAAAAGCTTCAACTGATTTTCTTATATATTCAAATTGTGGAGCTAAATCTTCTGGTGCCTCACTTCTATTAGCTTTATAATCTTTATATATTTCGTTTCTAAAATTTTTTTTTGCTGAATCAAATATTACGGCAAAATGAGTTGGTTTCTCTTTTGAATTATCTGATCTTGAGTCCTCTAAAAGTTTGAAAAGCATTGAACAAAATCCACTTACCGCTCCAGTTGGTAATCCATCACTTTTACGAGAAAGAGGTGGTAAAGCATAGTAAGCTCTAAATATATAGCCAGACCCATCAATGAGATAAAAATGATCAGATTTTTTTATAGAACTCATATATTTATAATACCTTAATTTTTTTCGTGATATAATTAAATAAATTATGGAAAAAATTGCTTTAACTGTTGAAAATCTTAATAAAGTTTATTCAACAAAAAATAACAAAAAAACAGCTCTAAACAATTTAAATTTCAATGTTAAGCAAGGTGAAGTTTTTGGGCTTCTTGGTCCTAATGGAGCGGGTAAAACCACATTTTTAAATATTCTTGGAGGCATAGTTACTAAAACTAATGGCAAGGTAAGAGTTTGGGGATTTGATCTCGACAAAAACCCAAGACAAGTAAGAGCCTCTATTGGAATAGTCCCACAAGAAGTAAATTTAGATGCATTTTTCAGCCCAAGAGATTTACTGGAGTTACAAGCTGGATTATATGGTGTTTCTAAAAAAAATAGGATAACAGATACGATTTTAAAGATGGTGGCTTTAGAAAATCAAGCTTCTTCTTATTCAAGAAGTTTATCAGGAGGAATGAAGCGACGTTTATTGATTGCAAAAGCTATGGTTCATCAGCCACCTATTCTAATTTTGGACGAACCAACAGCTGGGGTAGATGTTGAATTAAGAAAAAATCTTTGGAAAAATGTGAAAGAACTAAATAAAGTTGGAGTTACAATATTGCTAACAACGCATTATCTTTTTGAAGCTCAGGAAATGTGTGATCGTATAGCAATAATAAACAAAGGTGATCTAGTGGCCTTAGATACGACCCAAAAACTTTTAGATCAGATAAAAACAAAAAAAGTAAAATTTAAGGTAAAAAATAAAAATAATATTAAAAACCTAAAATTACATGGGGCTAGCTTTACCATTGATTCTGATGGATTAATTTCTGTTGTGTATGAAAAGAATGTAAACAAATTTAGTGAGATCTTAAAAATTTTAGGTGAAAATAACCTGGAAATACTAGATATTTCAACGGATGATGGTGATTTAGAGGATGTTTTTATTCAGTTAACAAATAAGTAGATTTAATCAAAAAAAAAAGTAAATATAGCATTATGGAAACGATTAAAACTATTAAACAATCTCAAATACTTAAAAGTATTATTTTAGCTTTTATAGGTACAATTATTTTAGCAGTATCTTCTAAAGTTAAAATTCCATTTTATCCGGTGCCAATGACTATGCAAACTTTTGTTGTGTTATTTATAGGTGTTGCTTTTGGATGGAAATTAGCTACTGGAACTATAATGTTGTATTTATTTGAAGGAATTATTGGTTTGCCTGTTTTTGCTGGAACGCCAGAAAAAGGGGTTGGTTTAATTTATTTCACAGGTCCAACTATGGGATATTTAATAGGTTTTATAGTAGCTGGATTTTTAGCTGGTTATTTTAAATATAGTTCAAATTTTTCAGAAAACTTTATAAAAATAACTTTTGCTACGAGTTTTATTTATCTTTTTGGGATGTTGTGGTTGGGTTTCCTAATAGGCTGGGAAAAACCAATATTTAAACTGGGAGCAGAACCATTTTTATTAGCAGAACTTTTTAAAATTCTTTTAATAACATTTAGTATCTCTAAAATATATAAAATAAGAATCTTGATTTAGAATTAAATTTATCTAGGTGATCTCTTTGAAAGAATTCTTTGTAGTGTTCTTCTGTGCATTTTAAGTTTTCTAGCTGTTTCTGAAACATTTCTATTACATAGTTCAAAAACACGATGAATATGTTCCCACTTAACCCTGTCAGCAGACATAGGATTTTCAGGTGGTTGTGCCTTAAAATCTTTTGGCGCAAGTAATGCTGCTTCGACATCGTCAGCATCAGCAGGTTTGGCTAAGTAATCTATAGCTCCTACTTTTACTGCTTCAACAGCGGTTGGTAAATTCCCATAACCAGTTAGCATTATAATTCTAGCTTCTTTTCTAGTAGATGAGAGCATTTTAACCACTTGTAGACCGTTTCCACCTTCAAGACGAAGATCTACAACCGCAAAGTTAGGTGGTGTTTTTTGTATAATATCAAAGGCTTCAGCCTGAGTTTTAGCCCCTTTCACCAAAAAACCCTTCTTTTCCATAGCTCTAGACAGTCTTCCTCTAAGTGGATCATCATCATCCACTATTAGAAGAGATTTATCCTCAAAGTCTTCTAACTTGAGTTGCTTAGAAGCAGTTTTTTCAGCCTTCATGAGACAGCATGTGGTGACGAAATAGAAAAATGCAAGTGGACAAAATGTACATTTTTTCTTTGACATGAAGTGAAAATAACCTTAAATGCGAAAAGATAAGGTTTTTTTATAGAAATTTTTTAGAAACCTTTCTGTGTAAATAAAAAGAGGGACACATGAGATGCAAAAATTTAAAGACGTTAACGAGTTAGTTAAAACTATTAAACCTGATTATCCGGTCTATTGTATTAGACCCGATTCCATAAAAGTATCATGTGAATTTTTTAAAAAGAATTTTCCAGGCAAAGTTCTTTATGCAGTTAAAACTAATTCAAATGAAAGAGTCGTTAAAAATATAATTAACAATGGTATATCTAATTTCGATGTTGCCTCTATTAATGAAATTAAACTAATTAAAAAAATAAAATCTGACGCACATTTATATTTCATGCATACTGTAAAAAGTAGAAATGATATAGCTGAAGCTTATTTTAATTTAGGTATAAAAGATTTTGCTTTAGATACAAAAGATGAACTCCAAAAAATTTTGGAAGCAACGAAACAAGCAAAAGATTTAAATTTATATGTTAGGATAACAATTTCAAATGAACATGCAGAGATAGATCTATCTAGAAAATTTGGTGCTTTACCGAGCGAGGCTTTAGGTTTAGTAAGATTATGTAAAGAACATGCAAAAAAAATTGGTATCAGTTTTCATGTTGGTTCACAGTGCATGCACAAAATTGCCTTTTCAAAAGGTATCGGAGAAATTAGAAATATAATCAAGAAAACAAAAATAATACCAGATATTATTAATGTTGGTGGGGGGTTCCCTTCAGTTTACCCTGACTTAAATCCAGAACCTTTGGAGAACTATATGGATGAAATTAAAAAATCTTTAAAAAATTTAAAATTACCTAAAATGCCAGAACTTATTTGTGAACCAGGAAGGGCCCTAGTTGCTGAAAGTGGTTCAACAATTGTAAGAGTTAATTTAAGAAAAAAACAAAAACTATATGTGAATGATGGAACTTATGGAACTTTATTTGATGCAGGTGTTCCAAATTTTATACTTCCATCTAGAATGATTTCTAATGGTAGAATACAATCCAAAAAACTAACAGCTTTCAATTTCTATGGACCAACATGTGATAGTTTAGATTATATGAAGGGACCTTTCTTGCTCCCTAACAATATTAAAGAGGGAGATTATATTGAACTAGGACAATTAGGTGCTTATGGTTTAACTTTTAGAACAAAATTTAACGGCTTCTTTTCTAATGAAATTTTTGAAATATACGATAAACCTATCATGTCTATGTACGAAGATTCAATTAAGTTGAATTCTTTAGTCGCTTAATGAAATCAAAAGATAGTTCAAAAATTGGACACAATAAAAAAAATTTTTTAAGAGATCCAATAAAACATATTGACATAACTTCGTTTGACTCACGTAAGATAATAGAGTCAATGAAAGACATGTCGTTTGCTTCGAGAGATACATCGAACGCTGCAAAAATACTTAATGAAATGTTACTTGATAAAGATTGTTCAATATTTTTAACTTTAGCTGGTTCTACTTCTGCAGGGGGTTGTATGAATTTATACTCAGATTTAGTCAAATATAATATGGTAGACGCAATAGTTGCCACTGGTGCATCTATAATTGATATGGATTTTTTTGAGGCACTAGGTTTTAAGCACTACAAAGGATCTCAATTTCAAGATGATACTGAGCTAAGAAACAACTACATAGATAGAATTTATGATACTTATATTGATGAAGAAGAACTGCAAATATGTGACAAAACAATTTTTGATATAGCGAACAGTTTGGAACCTAAATCTTATACTTCAAGAGAATTTATAAAGGAATTAGGAAGATACTTAAAAAAAAATGCAAAGAAGAAGGATTCTTTAATAGAAACTGCATATGATAATAATGTTCCTATTTTTTGCCCTGCATTCACAGATAGTTCAGCGGGTTTTGGATTGGTTATGCATCAAGAACAAAATCCTAAAAAACATATAACTATAGACTCCATAAGGGAGTTTAGAGAATTAACTGAAATTAAATTAAAATCCAAACAATCAGGACTATTGATGATTGGAGGGGGAGTTCCAAAAAATTTTGTTCAAGATACAGTTGTTTGTGCTGAGCTTTTGGGAAAAAAAGTTGATATGCATAAATATGCAATTCAAATAACAGTAGCCGATAGCAGAGATGGAGCGTGTAGTAGCTCAACATTAAAAGAAGCTAGCTCATGGGGAAAAGTAGATATCACTAAAGAACAAATGGTTTTTGCTGAAGCAACCAGCGTTCTTCCGCTAATAGCCAGTGATGCATATCATCGACAAAACTGGAAAAAAAGATCAAAAAGAGAATTTTCCAAAATATTTAATAAGTAATGAATTATTTAAATCAAAAAAAAGGCTTTTTGGGTTACGAAGCTAATTCTAAAATTAAAAACAAAGTTGTAGTAGTTCCATTCGGCTTAGAAAAAACTGTTAGTTATGGAGGAGGAACAAAAAATGGTCCAAAAGAAATAATTAAGGCTTCCCATCAAGTTGAGCTTTACGATGAAGAATTAAAAAAAGAACCTTATAAAACTATTGGAATAAAAACACTTAAACCGTTTCCAATAAAAAAAAATATTAGAAAAGCTATCGATCAACTATCAAAAATTAATGAAGAAATTATTTTAAAAAAAAAATTTCCTTTAGTTTTAGGAGGTGAACATTCTATTACTCCTGGAGCTATTGCGCCATTTGCAAAAAAACATAAAGAGTTAGTTTTACTGCATTTTGATGCACATGCTGATTTAAGAGAACAGTATAATGGAGAAAAACTTTCTCATGCTTCTGCAATAAAAAGATGTTTAGATTTTAAAAATGTAAAAGTAGTATCTTTTGGAATACGAAATTTGTCTTTTGAGGAGATGAAATTTTACAAAAAAAACACCAATAGAATAAAAATTTTTTGGGGTAAAGACAAAAAAAATTGGAATTTAAAAAAGCTGAGTAATATTTTTAAAAAAAAAAATGTTTATATAACTTTTGACGTTGATGGTTTTGATTCCAGCATTATGCCCGCTACTGGAACGCCTGAGCCAGGTGGAATGTTATGGGAAGAAGTTCTTCCAATAATAAAAAATGTTTGTAAATATTCAAATATTGTTGGAGCAGATATAAATGAATTAGCTCCTATTAAAAACTTTGACTCTTATAATTTTTTAGTAGCAAAATTGGCCTATAAAATTTTGGCCTATACTTTTGAATTTAAGAATTAGAGGTTAATGCTTTTAAATTCCAAGAAATTGTTACCTTGGCGCCATTTAGTAAAGCACTTTTTCCAAATAAGATTTTTGCATTTTGTCTTTCTAAGATAGTTTTTCCCAAAAATGTACCCAGTCCAAGACCTACTTTGGAAATTATTTTTTTTGATTTAGATTTTATGTAAGGTTCTCCTAAATATTCTTTAATATCATCTGGGAAACCGGGTCCATCATCCTCAATTACCAAATTAACGATTTTTTTATGTTTTTCTAATTTTATCGAAATCTCTTTTGTGGAAAATTTAAAGGCATTTCCAATAAAATTTCTTAGTCCATAAACTATTTCGCTTGATCTTTGTAAGTTAATTTCGTTCTGTTCAAAGTTTTTTTTAATGGTGACTTTTTTATCAGAAGTTTCTTTGAATGATTTGACAATTTCTGACAATAAATCTTCAAAAGATACATTGCTAATGAATCTGTCATCAATAATTTTTTTTTCTGATATTTTTTTTAAAATTTCTTTACATCTGTTAGTTTGACTAATTAATAAATCCAAATCATCTGAATATTTAGATTCTTTTGCAATTTCTTTCCTGAGTTCTCTTGAAACAACTGAAATTGTTGCCAAAGGTGTACCAAGTGAGTGAGCAGCTGCTGCGGCTTGGAGACCAATACTTTCAAGCTCATGTTCTTTGGCAATTATTAACTCTAATTTATTTAAAGCTTGAGTTTTTTTTCTGGACTCAATACCAAACCTTGTACCAAAATAAGATAAAAAAATTAGAGCTATAATTAATGACAAAGTTATTGCATATAAAAAGTAACCCGGAACATGAAAATGAATTTTTCCAGGACTTGGAATTGGAAAATGATAAAAAGTAAGCCCAGTAAGTAGTAATATAGTAATTAAACAAATCATGGCAGTATTTTTTAAATTTAATAAAGTTGATGAAACAATTGCAGGCACAATTAAAAAAATTATGAAAGGATTTTTAATTCCTCCAGTAAGAAATAATAGAATACCCAATAATAAAAGGTCAAAAATTAAAATAGCCGTAGACTCAAAATCGTTTACAGTGCTTTTCTTGAATAAGAATTGCAAATAAAAATTAGTTAATAGTCCTAAGCTTAAAGTTACAGTGCAGTAAATAATCGGTAAATCAAATTTTAATATAAGGTAAACAAAATAAATTGTTATTAACTGACCTATAATAGCTATCCATCTTAGGAAAACTAAGGTTTTTTTGTCTAAATTTAAACTTTCATGACTCTGAAATATTTTAGAAAATTTCATTAGAAAGAAATTATATATCTAAATTTACAACTTCTAAAGCTCTACTAGTAATAAAATCTTTTCTAGGGGCAACATCATCTCCCATAAGTATTTCAATAATTTTTTGATCCTCTTTTGATTTTTCTTTTGTACCTTTAGTATATTGAACCTTTAATAAAGTTCTATTATCTGGATTTAGAGTAGTTTGCCAGAGTTCTTCTGGGTTCATTTCACCTAAACCTTTAAACCTTTGTATAGAAATTTTTTTTTTTTGTTCATCAATAAATTTATTATATTCTTTTGAATTCTTTTTTAAATTTTTGATATTTTTTTCAGATGCTTCTAAAATGTAATCTTGCAAACCTTTTTCATCTTTAATATAAACACTTTTAGCCCCTTTTGTGATTTTAAATAATGGAGGTTGGGCAAGATAAAGATGTCCATTTTCAATTAATCTATTAAAAGGTTGATTATTAAAAAAAGTTAACAATAAAGTTCTAATATGAGAACCATCAACATCTGCGTCTGTCATTATAATAACTTTGTCATATCTTAAATTCTCCAAATCAAAGTCTTTCGATCCTGTTCCTAAAGCATTTATTAATGTAACTATTTCGTTAGAGGACATCATTTTCGCAAGTGCTTTTGTTGCGTAGTCACCATTTGCCCCGTTTTTCTTATTATTATTTCTAACATAAGTGTTAAGAATTTTTCCTCTTAATGGAAGAACTGCTTGGTATTCTCTCATTCTACCTTGTTTGGCTGAACCTCCTGCTGAGTCACCCTCTACTATAAATAGTTCAGTACCTTCTCTTTTTGAAATCTGACAATCAGCTAACTTACCGGGTAAACCTGTAAGTTCAAAAACTCCTTTTCTTCTGACATTATCTCTCGCTTTTCTAGCTACATCTCTAGCTATTGCAGCTTGAGTAATTTTTTCTAAAACATTCTTTGTTACTGATGGATTTTGGTCAAACCAAGTCGATACTTTGTCACTTATGATGCTTTCAACGACTAATCTTATTTCAGAAGAAACAAGTTTATCTTTAGTTTGAGAAGAAAATTTTGGATCTGGCATTTTAATTGAAAGGACTGCTGTTAGTCCTTCTTTAATGTCGTCGCCTGAAAGTGTTACCTTGTTTTTCTTATTGCTATTTTTTTCTGATGAGTATTTATTTATAATTCTAGTTAGCGCACTTCGAAAACCCAACAAATGTGTTCCACCATCTTTTTGATGTATATTATTTGTAAATGCCAGTACCTCTTCAGAGTAACCAGCGTTCCATTCCAAAGAACACTCTACTATTACATTATTCTTTTCAGCTGTAACAAAAATAGGTTTCTTAAAAACTTCTTTTTCATTTTTATTAATAAATATAGGTTTTTTTTTGTTAATAAACTTTACAAATTCTAATATACCTCCTTCATATTTATGAACATATTCTTTTGCTTTTGCTGAAGTATTATCTTTCAAAATGATATTAATCCCTTTGTTTAAAAAGGCCAATTCTCTCATTCTTTTTTGAAGGACTGATGAACTAAATTCTACTGAGGAAAAAATTTCTTTTGATGGCAGGAAAGTAATTTTTGTTCCTGTTTTTTTTGTTTTTCCTATTGGTTTAAGTGGTTTTGTAGCATTACCATCTTTAAAATTTATTGCATATTCTTTGTTGTCTCTAAAGATGTTTAATTCTAGTTTTTCAGAAAGAGCATTAACAACTGAAACCCCAACTCCATGTAAACCACCTGAGACTTTATAAGAATTATGGTCAAATTTTCCACCGGCATGTAATTGAGTCATTATTACTTCGGCTGCTGACTTTTTTTCCCCTTTGTGTATATCTACTGGAATGCCTCTTCCATCATCTTCTACAGTTACAGTGTTATCTTTGTTCATAATAACGGAAATATTTTTGCAGTAGCCTGCTAATGCCTCATCGATAGCATTATCAACTACCTCAAAAACCATATGATGAAGTCCTGATCCGTCATCGGTGTCACCGATATACATTCCTGGTCTTTTTCTAACAGCATCTAGGCCTTTTAGGACCTTGATTGAGTCAGCTTCATAGGCCTTTTTATTTATTTTTTCTAAATTTTTTGGCATTAATTTTATGAATTAAGGTAATAAGTTATATCATTTTTTTTAATTTATAGAAAACAGCTTAATTTCTTATGCTCAAATTAACATTGATATATAAGGGTTCTAGACTACTATGAACAAAAAAAAGATGAAAAAAATATTAGTTAGATTTTCATCGGCATTATAACATAATAACTATTTTTATCTGAAATATCCTCTATTAAAACAGGTGAAATCGAGTCTTTTAAATTCATTTTTAAATTTTTATCTTCAATTTCAGAAGCAATATCAATTAAATATTTTGAATTAAAACTTATTGTAACATCATTTGAATTATAATCTGCCTTTATGGACTCATTGCCCTCACCTGAATTAGTGCTATTTACAGAAAGTTTAACATTTCCTTTGCTGATAACTAATTTTACACCCTCTTTTCTGTCTATTGATACTGTTGTAACCCTTTCTATCGAGTCTATAAACTCCTTAGATAAGACATTTAAAGATTTATCATTATTTTTTGGAACTACCTTTGTATAATCTGGAAACTTTCCATCTATTACTTTTGATGATAATTTTGTCTTCCCAATCATAAATTGTATTTTTGTTTCGCTAGTTTTAATTATTACCTTTTCATCTGTGTCTTGAAGTAAAGAGCATAATTGAAAAACTGTTTTTTTTGGTAAAATTAAAGGAGTAAAATTTTTTCCTTTTTCAATTTCTATACTACTAGACGAAAGTCTATGGCTATCAGTTGCTACTCCAGTTAAATACGATTTATTCTGAGATTCTATTAAATGAAGAAAAATCCCATTTAAGTAATGCCTAGTATCATCGTTGGATATGGATATTTTTGTTTTATTTAATAGTGATAAAAATTTTGATTTATTCAAAATTATTTCATCACTTTCAAAATTATCTGAAAAATTTGGAAAATTATCTGTTGGAAGACATAATAAATTAAAGTCTGAACTATCAGTTTTAAGGCTTAATTTATTCTCTGTTTTTAAATCAAAACTAATATCAGAATTAGTATGTATTTTTCTTAGAATATCGTAAAGTATTGTAGCTGAAGTTGTTGTACTGCCTTGTTCACTGATTTTAACCTCATTAATTTCATCATAAAAAATGAGATCTAAATCAGTCGCTACAACTATTAATTTGTTATCTTTCGCATCGATTAAAACATTAGACAAAATCGGAAGGGTATTCTTTTTTTCAATAACTCCCTGAACAAGAGTTAAAGATTTTAATAGAGCATCTCTTTTAATTGAAAACTGCATTCATTTAACTCTCTACTCTTCTAATATGAGTCCTCTTATATGACTAATATTTCTTTTCATTTCGTCATCCTTTTCTGAAAGTCTTTTAATAGTTTTGACTGCATGTATAACAGTTGTATGATCACGATTTGCAAAGCGTCTTCCAATTTCTGGCAACGATCTTGTAGTGAGTTGCTTGGCTAGATACATAGCTATTTGCCTTGGTCTAGCTAATGGTCTTGATCTACGCTGAGACAACATCTCGTTTAAAGATATATTAAAAAAATTTGATACGGTATTTTGGATTTTATCTACTGTGATAATTTTTGCCTGATTAAAAACATCTTTTAAAATATTTTTACAATCAGAAATACTCAAGGCTTTTTTGTGAATTCTACTAAAAGTTACAACCCTGTTTAAAATACCAATAAGTTCTCTAATATTTGTTTTACTTTCTGCGGCAATAAAATTAACAACATCTTCTTCTAAACTACAATTTTCCTTAAATTGATTTTGCATATCTTCTAATCTTTTTTTAATAATTTTTTTCTTAAGTTCTAAATCTGGAGCATCAATATCTACTATTAAGCCACCAGACAACCTAGATTTAATTCTTTCTTGAACTCTATCAAGTTTTACTGGCGACCTATCAGCAGAAATAATTATTTGAGAACTTTTTTCAATTAAACTATTAAATGTGTGAAAAAATTCCTCCTGTAAACCCTCTTTCCCTCGAATAAATTGAATATCATCAATAATAAAAACAGATGACTCTCTAAAAAAATCCTTAAAATTAACCATGTCATTTTTTTTAATTGATTTAATGAAATGATACATAAATCTTTCAGCTGAAATAAACATAACATTAGTTTTTTTTTGTAATTCTAAGCCTATAGCATTTAGCAAATGAGTTTTGCCTAAACCTACTCCACCGTAAACATAAAGAGGGTTATATCTTGATATTTGCTCACAAACCTTCCTTGAAGATGATAGGGCAATCTCATTACTAGAGCCTTCTACAAAATTATCAAAACTGAAATTTGGATTTAGGCGGTTATAATTTAAAATAGAGTCTTTAATCTCAGTGACTTTGTTAAGATCATCTATTTTGTTTTTGTCGCTTGTTTTTGAAAAATTTTCATCTAATACTTTAAACTCAACTCTATTTAGGCTTAACTTGAATTTTTTTATTTGTTCCAGTATTTTGTCAAGATATCTTGAAACAATCCAATCTCTAAAAAATCTAGTAGGAACACCTAAAATTAAATAATCATTATACTCTTTTAGTAAAGTAATATTTTTAAGCCAGCTCGAATAAACCTCAGTGCCAAAATTTTTTTCAAAAGCACTTTGAACTTCAGACCAATTTAAAATTTTTTCTTCCTCAGAAACAAAAATTTCATTTGGTTTTGTAATTTTGTTTTCCATGTAAATAAATTTAGATTGAAAGATATGTTTATTTTCTAAAATAAAATTTATCAAGAAATATCTTTTAAATTTTAAAAATAAATTAAGTTAGGTTGTACACTTATCGCTGAAGGAGAAATTAATAAAAAAATTTTCAAAAACTGTTACAACCTCTAAACCAAAATATCTATATTTAGCTTTGATAGTAGAAAAATTTCTCTAGTAATAAAAATATTAACAACTTAAAATTGATTTAATTTAATTTTATTTTTTCTTTGAAATTTTTTTTGAGATTTTTGAAATTTTTCTTGAAGCAGTTTTTTTGTTTACTACTCCAGATTTAGCAACCTGCATGAGAATCGATTGGAATTTAGGAAAATATTTCTTAATTTTATCTTTATTTCCAGATTTTACTAAACTTTCCATGTGTTTAACAGCTGATCTATACTTACTCTTACGAAGGCGATTAACAAAAGTTTGTTTCTTTACTCTTCTAATTCTTCTAATTGCTGCTTTTGTGTTAGGCATTTTTTAAAACTGTATATATCCCACTATAATAAGGGTCAACTTTATTATTTTTGACATTTTGGACAGAAAAAACTAGCACGATTAGATATGACAATTTTTCTTACAATTCCATTGCAATCAGTATTAGAACACATTTGACCTTTCCTTCCATATACTGCAAAATGTTCCTGAAAATTACCTTTTTTACCTAAACTGCTCGAAAAATCCTTTATAGAAGAACCACCAAATGTAATTGCTTTTTTCAAAATTTTTTTTGTAAACTTTAACAATTTTTCTAAATCTTTATCTTTAAGCTTATGGATTTTACGACAAGGTTTAACTTTACTATAAAAAAGAATTTCATTTACATAAATGTTTCCTAGCCCGGATACGAATTTTTGATCCATAAGTAAATTTTTTATTGGCCTTTTTTTCTTAAAAATTTTTTTTTTAAAATATTTTAAATTAAAGGAATTACTTAGTGGTTCTGGTCCAAGCTTCTTTAAATGTAAATTATTGTTTATTTTTTTTAAAGGTTCGATTTTTATAAATCCAAACTTTCTAATATCATTATATATGAGTTTTAATCTATTTTTAAAAAAAAATAATACTCGATCATGTTTAAAATTTTTGGTTTTGTCTATGTTATAATAAAAACTAGTTTTTTGCTTGATATTATTTTTTTGGACAATAAAAAATTTACCTGTCATTCCAAGATGAACTACCATGACTAAACCTTTGTTTAAGAAAAAAAGAAGATACTTTGATCTTCTCTTAATATTTAATATTTTGGACCCTATAATTTGATTGATTTGTTGCTTTGTGAGTTTATATCTTAAATTCCCGTCATTTATTTGAACATCTTTTATGGTTAAATTGTTAACTACATTTTTAAGAGACTTTTTAACAACTTCAACTTCTGGTAATTCTGGCATATAATTTATTTATGAAAAGTACTATTCAAGATAAAGCAAATTTAGTCAATTCAGTATTTTCTAAAGTTTATAGAAAGTATGACTTAATGAACGATGTCATGTCTTTTGGTGTACATCGTTTGTGGAAAAAAAATTTAATTGATTGGATGAAACCACAACCAAATACCTTTTTGATAGATGTAGCATCGGGTACTGGTGATTTAGCACATATTTTTTCCAAGAAAACAAATTATAAAAGTAAAGTAGCATGTGTAGAACCTAATAAGAGAATGTTAAGTGCAGGTAAGGATAAACTTAAAAATTATAAAAATATAAATTGGTATAATTGTAGCGCTGAGAAGCTCCCTTTTAAAGATAACTCTTTTGATTTTTATACTATTAGTTATGGAATTAGAAATGTTGGTAATATCAACTTATGTTTGAAAGAAGCTTACCGTGTTTTAAAAATTGGAGGAAGATTCATGTGTTTAGAATTCTCAAAAATAGAAAATGAAATGTTAAATAAGTTATACAAAAAATATTCTAAGCTAATTCCTCACATCGGTAAATATATAACTGGTGATGATATGCCTTATCAATATTTGATAAAAAGTATTGATGAATTTTATGATCAAAAAGAATTATCAAATTTTATTAGAAATAATGGGTTTTCTAAAGTTGAATTTAGAAACTTATCAAATGGGATTTCTGCTATTCATTCTGGTTGGAAAATTTAAAAATGTTTAAAAGGGTTTACCAATTATTTAAAATAGCTAGAAAACTAGGTTCATCTGGAGCTTTGGACACTGTTGGGGAAATTTATAAAGTTCCTACTACTATAAAGGTATTTTTCGATGTCATCTCTTTAGGCTCTGAAAGAAAAATAATTAATATCTCAAAAAAACCAGGTGAAAAGTTATGTTTAGCTCTTGAAGGAATGGGAACAACTTTTATTAAGTTAGGTCAATTTTTGGCAACTAGACCAGACATTATAGGTGAACAACTATCAAGTGATCTATCTAAGTTACAGGATAAATTGCCAGCTTTTAGTACTAATCATGCAAAAAGATTCATTAAACAAGAGATTGGTGAAAAGCAGTTTAATAAAATTATTAGTTTGAGTGAACCTATAGCTGCGGCTTCGATTGCTCAAGTCCACATAGCTAAAATTAAAATTGATAGTGAAGAAAAAGAAGTAGCAATAAAAATTTTAAGACCAGATATAGAGAAGTTATTTAACGAGGAACTAGATGCATTAATTTTTCTGGCTTATATAATAGAAAGTTTAATTCCAAAAACAAAAAGACTAAAACTAATAGAAGTAGTCCATTTATTAAGAGAGATAACAAATATTGAGATGGATTTAAGATTTGAGGCAGCAGCTGCTAATGAATTATATGAAAATACCAAAAATGACAAAGGCTTTAATGTACCTAAAATTTATTGGAATTATACCTCAAAAAGAATTTTAGCTTTAGATAAAGTCAATGGAGTTTCAATAAGAGAACAAGCGTCACTAGAAGAGTCAGGGATAAGTTTAAAAAATCTTGCAGAAAATTTAATTCAGCATTTTCTTAAACAAGCTGTTAGAGATGGTTTTTTTCATGGTGATATGCATCAAGGTAATCTTTTTGTCGATAGTAAGGGAAATATCATTCCAGTTGATTTTGGAATAATGGGAAGATTAGATAAAAATAACAGAAAATATCTAGCTGAAATTCTTTATGGTTTTATTCAAAGAGATTATGCTAAGGTCGCAGAAGTTCATTTTCAGGCTGGATTGGTTCCACAAGACACTTCTAAAGAGGATTTTGCCCAAGCACTCAGATCAGTAGGGGAACCAATATTTGGTCAATCGATTAAAGATATTTCTGGAGGCAATTTATTATCTCAACTGTTCGAAATCACAGAAAAATTTAATATGCCTACGCAAACTCAACTTTTGTTGCTTCAAAAGACCATGGTAGTTGTTGAGGGTGTTTCAAGAAAACTTTATCCTGAAACAAATATTTGGAAAGTTTCTAGGCCAGTTTTAGAAAATTGGATAAAAAGTTATAAAAGTCCAGAGTCAAATTTAAGTCAAGCAATAGAAACTTCTTCTGAAATTTTAAAGAGAGTTCCTGACCTACCAAATTTCATGGATAAGGCAAATTATGCCTTGCAATTAATAGCTGAGGGAAAATTGAATTTAAGCGTCAGTAATAATAAAGGCTTGGAAATGGAGAAAATAAAATTAAAAAGTCTGAGAAATAATATTATAATTGGTATATTAACTATTGTAATTCTATTTTTATTAGTATTTTAATTATAAAAATGTCATTAAAAAATAAAAAAATTCTTTTAATAATTAGTGGAGGTATTTCCGCTTATAAAGCATTAGATCTTATAAGATTGCTAAAAAAAAATGATGTAACTATAAAGACAATTTTAACTAAAGGTGGTAAGGAATTTATTACTCCACTATCTATAGCATCTTTAACTGGAAATAAAGTTTATGAAAATATTTTTGATTCAAACAACGAAGCTGAAATAGATCATATATCTCTTTCTAGATGGGCGGATATTATTTTAGTTTTACCTATTACAGCTAATTTTATGACTAGATTAAGCTTAGGAAAAGCAGACGACTTGGCTACCACAGCAATACTGGCATCAAATAAAGATATTATTTTGGTCCCGGCAATGAATGTTAGAATGTGGTTACATAGAGCAACTCAAAATAATTTTAAAACATTAGTTGGTTATGGCTATAAGTTTATAGGCCCCGAAACCGGTGAAATGGCTTGTGGGGAATATGGTGAAGGAAAAATGTCTAGTCCTAGACAAATATTTACTTATTTAAAAAATTATTTCAATCGAAAAGACATTTTAAAGAAAAAAAAAATAAGTGCTTTGATCACCACAGGCTCCACGAGAGAATATATTGATCCAGTAAGATACATTTCAAATAAATCAAGTGGAAAGCAAGGTTATGAAATTGCCCTTGCGCTTTCTAAGATTGGAATTAAAACAAGTTTAATTGTTGCTAATTCAGATTTAAAACCCTCAAAAGAGTTAAAGATAATAAAAGTAGAAACAGCAAATCAAATGTTTGAAGCAGTTAAAAATCTACTGCCTGTAGATATTGCAATCTGTGCAGCTGCTGTTGGAGATTTTAAAGTAAAAAAAATTAAAAAAGGTAAGATTAAAAAAGATGATCTAAATTACCTTGAGTTAGAAAAAAACATAGATATTTTAAATTACCTTGGAAAAAATAATAAATTAAGACCAAAATTTGTTATTGGTTTTTCGGCTGAAACAGAAGACTTAATTAAAAATTCTCTAAATAAACTTAAAAATAAACATTGTGATTTAATTATTGCTAATGATGTTTCAAGAAAAGACTTTGGTTTTGATGTTGATTATAACAAAGTCTCTATAATTGATAAAAATGGTAAAGTTGAATCAATTTCGAAAAGTAAAAAAAGTTTTATAGCTTCCGTAATAAGTAAAAAAATAGTAGACAAGTTTTTAATTAATGACAAAGATATTAATTAAAAGAATATCGAGTAAAGTATTAATTCCTAAATATGAGACATCAGGATCTTCAGGTATGGATATATCTGCACATATAGAAAAAGATATAGAAATATTACCTGGAGAGAAGGCTATTATATCTTCGGGTTTTTCATTATCGATTCCAAAAGGTTACGAAATTCAAATAAGACCTCGTTCTGGTTTGGCAGCAAAAAAAAATTTGAGTGTTCTAAATACACCTGGAACTATAGACTCGGATTATAGGGGTGAAGTTAAAATTATATTATTTAACTTTGGTAAAGAAAAATTTATTGTACAAAATGGTTTGCGTATAGCGCAAATGGTTGTTTGTCCAATAGTGCAAGCACAATTAGAAGAGGTGGATGAATTGCCAACGACATCTAGAGGATCTGGAGGTTTTGGATCAACTGGAACAAAATAAGTCTAATTATGAAAATTTCCAATAATGATTTTAAAAGGTTTGCTAAACAAGTGATTTTAAAAAAAATTGGAATTGTTGGACAGAAGAAAATTTTTTCTGCTAAAGTTATTGTTGTTGGTGTTGGCGGTTTAGGTTGTCCTTTAATATTATATTTAGCAAATTCAGGTGTTGGAAATATTGGAATAGTTGATGATGATAAAGTAGAAATGACAAATTTAAATAGACAAGTTTTATTTAATTCATCCGATATTGGCAAATTTAAAGTAACGCAAGCTCAAAAAGTATTAAAAAAAATAAATAAAAAAATTAAAGTGTCTGTCTTTAAAACAAAAGTTAAAAAAAAAAATATAAATAAAGTTTTTAATAAGTTTGATATTATTTGCGATGGAACAGATAACTTCAAAACTAGGTATTTAATTAATGACTATTGTTTAAAAAATAAAAAAATATTAATATCAGCAGCTATAAGTAAGTTTGACGGGCAAATTTTTAAGTTTAACTTTAGAAAAAAAACACCTTGTTTTAGGTGTTTCATGCCTGAAGTACCCAACTTAATTAACAATTGTGAGTCAGAGGGAATAAGTTCCACTTTAGCTGGAATAACAGGAACTATTCAAGCTAATGAGGTCATAAAAACTATTATTAGTCAAAAAAATGATCTTTCTGGAAAAATGATAATTTTTAATTCTTTAAAAACAGATTTCAGAAAAGTTAAATTAAGCAGAAACTCTAAATGTATAAAAGAATGTACAAAAAGATAAAATTTCAAAAAATAATATTTTTTGTTTTTTTGTGTATTACATTGTTAGTTTTAATGCCAAAATTTTCTTTATCTGAAGAATACTTTATGACACTCAGAAATGAAAAAACAAATCTAAGGCAAGGACCATCTTTTAAATATCCTATAAAGATTTTTTATAAAAAAAAATATTTACCAGTTTTGATAAAGGATAAATCGGACAACTTTAGAAAAATAATTGATCACCAACAGAATTCTGGATGGATACATATTTCTCAACTTTCAAAAAAAAAAGCTGGAATATCAATAGAAAATAATTTGTTAGTTTTTAAAGGTCCAACAATTTATTCAAAGCCAGTTGTTATTTTGAAAAAAGGCAGGCTTTGTTTGATTTCAAAATGTAAAAATGGTTGGTGTAAAATTAAAGTGGATAAGTTTAATGGCTGGGTTAAAAAAGAAAGTTTATGGGGAAGGCTTTAAGAAAAATCTTGCGACAAAGCTTTTCTTGTTTCAGAGGTAACCTTTGTTATATGTGAGTAAAATTCATGATCTATTCCGATACTAACTTCATTATTTAAGTCTTTAAATTTTTTAATTAATTCATCAGTAAATAAAAAGTGTATAAACTGAACGCTTGAAGCTTTTCCTTCGTCAGAAGTTCTATCTACATCTTTTTCAGGGATAGATTTTATTTTTTCATCTCCAACCTTAAAAAAAACTTTTTCCTCAATGCCACCTACTTTGTTAAGAAATTCTAGTCTGCTTAATGGATTGTCAATTTCAAACATCAAAGTAGCTACCAACTCTTTTCCTTTAGGTATCAAGGGATTGTAAGCAGCTAGCTCATCTTTTAGCTGTTCATCTCCACCTTTTTCAATATAAAGCATTTCCTGTATCTGTGCTTTCATTGTCTCATATGACTCAAAATAAAAATTAGCATATGGTCCTAGAGGAACTCTTCTAGCTTTTTTATAATTAACTATTTCCTTCCTTAACACTTTTCTATTTTTGGAATATTCCTCTAAAGATAATAAATCGGCTTTAGTAACTTGTTTAATTGCTTTGTTCATATCTAAATTTAAAATCATAATTTATATGCTTTAGCCAAAATTTCTATAGGATGTAATGCCTCAGTGTGATTAATGTTTGTATCATCATTTAATTGATGAAGATGTTTGCCTGCTAAAGGGCAGTCTGAAGCCATATACTTATTATTCTTTTTTTTAATTTGTCTTGCAGTGGGTCTTCCGACTTTTTTTGCAAGCGTATGAGTTTCTTTCATCACACCAAATGTTCCTCCGTGACCAGCGCATCTCTCAACTATGTCCAGCTTTATATTTGGGATATATTTAAGCATATCTCTTGCTTTGATACCCATATTTTGGGCTCTAGCATGACAAGCATTATGTACTGTTACCCCTCCATCAATTTCCACCAAACCCTCTGCTAAACCGTCTTTTTCTGCTATATCAACAATATATTCATCAATATCAGAAACATTTTTTGAGAGTTTTTTTACATCTGGATCTTCTGGTAAAAGAAGTGGCCATTCAAATTTTAACATTAAACCGCAGCTAGCAGTTAAAGTTATAACCCTGTATCCTTTTTCCACCCATTTTAGCAAATCTTTAGAAACTTTTTTTGCTTGTTCTGTCACTTTTTTTAAATCGGCTTGCTCTAAATAAGGCATACCACAACATCCGGGGTAGGCATGCTCTACTTTAACATTATTTTTTTCTAATACTTTAAGCGCAGCTATTCCTGTATTTTTTTTATTAAAATTTACAAAACAAGTTGAATAAATAATTACTTTTCGATTTTTTGGAATATATTTATTTTTATGTTTTTTAAAATAGTTTTCAAAAGTTTCAGAATTATATTTTGGTAAAAAAACTTTTTCATCAATCCCAGTCAATTTTTCAATTAATTTTCTTATAAATTTATTTTTAAAATTAGAAAGCCAATTAATTACACTAGCAAAAAAAACACCTATTTTCCCATTTCTATCAGTATTAGCTAAAATTCTTGGTATTCTAGCCAGTTGTTTTTCTTGTTTTTGTAAACTTCTATATCGCAACATAAGATGAGGAAAATCAATATTGAATTCGTGAGGCGGAACATATGGACACTTGGTCATAAAACACATATCGCAGAGTGTACAAGAGTCAACAACTGCTGGGAATTGATCGCTTGATAAGCTTTCTACATCTTCACCTTTAGATTGATCAATCATGTCAAATAATTTTGGGAAAGAGTCACAAAGATTAAAGCATCTTCTACATCCGTGACAAACATCAAAAACTCTTCTCATTTCATCGTCTAATTTTTTTTTGTCTAAAAAATCAGAATGGTTAAAATCTAATGGGTGCCGAATAGGTGCTTTTATACTTCCTTCTTTGCTCATTTTTGATTTTACGGTGGAGTCTCCTCCACCGTTATTTGATTTATTTAATTGACTCTAGTGTTTTTTGAAACTTACCAGCATGAGATTTTTCAGCCTTTGCAAGTGTCTCGAACCAATCAGCGATTTCTTCGAAACCCTCATCCCTAGCTGTTTTTGCCATTCCAGGATACATATCAGTGTATTCATGAGTTTCTCCTGCTACAGCAGATGCTAAATTATCTTTTGTCTCTCCTATAGGTTTGCCAGTAGCTGGATCACCTACTTCTTCTAAATATTCTAAGTGACCATGTGCATGACCAGTTTCACCCTCAGCAGTAGATCTGAATACAGAAGCTACATCGTTGTATCCTTCTACATCTGCTTTTTGAGCAAAGTAAAGATATCTTCTGTTTGCTTGACTTTCGCCAGCAAAAGCTGCTTTTAAGTTTTCTTCGGTTTTTGATCCTTTAAGTGCCATAATATATTCTCCTTTAATAACAGTTTATAATTATTCTAAATAAAATGTCAATAGTTTAGAATTATTATAAACAGTATTATATATAATTGAATTAATTAATTTTTTTTTGAATTTGATTATCATTTTCAAGTCGAATAATCACTTCAACTTGACTGATCTGTTTTCCCTTTGGAGCTTCTGGAGATTTATCAAGATGGACTGACTCTAAAGGAATGTCTGTAAGTTCGTTCTCATTCTCACTAAAAAAATGATGATGAGGTTTTGTGTTTGTGTCAAAATAACTTTTATGATTATTAATTAATATTTCTTTAAGATGACCAGCTTTTTTAAAAGCATGAACAGTATTATAAAGTGTAGCTAAAGAAATTTTTTCACTATTATTTTTTAAATTAATTTTTTTGTTTAAATCTTCAACGGTAAAATGGAATGTTTTATCCCTATCAAATAAAAACTGACAAATTTGAATTCTTTGTTTCGTAGGCCTTAAATTCGAAGATCTGAGTTTTTCTATATAAATTTTGGTATTATCTTTCATAATTGTTGATTTTATTTACTTATTGTTTAAAATCATTCTAAACTATTTATATATATAAAAACCATCAAATCAAGTATTAGTTTACATTAAAAAATATGCAAAAAAACAGCTATAATTATAATGATTTAATAGAGTGTGGAAAAGGAAACCTCTTTGGAGAGGGAAATGCTAAATTACCTCTTCCACCGATGCTAATGTTTGATAGAATTACAGAAATTAAGCAGGATGCTGGGGAGTTTAAAAAAGGGTTTTTAAAAGCTGAGTTAGATATTAAAGACGAACTTTGGTTTTTTAGATGTCATTTTCAGAATGATCCTGTAATGCCTGGTTGCTTAGGCTTAGATGCTATGTGGCAACTAGTTGGATTTTATCTGGGATGGCTAGGCAATCCGGGGAAGGGAAGGGCTTTAGGAGTTAATTCTGTAAAATTTACTGGTGAAGTTCTTAAAAAAATAAAAATGGCTACTTATGAAATTAATATTAAAAGAATTTTGGTTAAGGAAGGAGCTACTGTGGGACTAGCTAATGGTATTCTAAGTGCTGATGGAAAAATAATTTATTCAGCTGAAAATTTAAAAGTAGGACTATTTAAAAAATGAAAAGAGTTGTTATAACAGGCATCGGAATTGTTTCTTGTTTGGGCAATAACCAAGATGAAGTTTATAAATCTTTATATAATTCTAAATCTGGAATTTCATTTTCTGAAGAATATAAAGAGTATAATCTTAAAAGCCAAGTTCACGGTAAGCCAAATATTAAACTTGAAGATCATATAGATAGAAAAGTTATTAGATTTATGGGGCCAGGTTCAGCATATAACTACATTTCAATGGCTGAGGCTGTTAAAGACTCTGGTCTATCGGAAAAAGATGTTAGTAATTCTTCAACTGGCATGATAATGGGGTCGGGAGGACCTTCTATACAAAATGTAATATTGGCTGCTGACAAGACTAGAGAAAAAAATCCAAAAAAAATGGGTCCTTTTGTTGTTCCTAGAACAATGTCAAGCACGGCTTCTGCCACACTTGCAGTTCCATTTAAAATAAAAGGTGTGAATTACACAATAAGTTCTGCATGTGCAACCAGTGGTCATTGTATAGGTAATGCAATGGAATTAATTCAACTTGGAAAACAAAAAATTGTTTTTGCTGGTGGAAGTGACGAGGTGCATTATGCAATGACAGCAATGTTTGATGCGATGACAGCGTTGTCGTCAAAATATAATGACAATCCAGAAAAAGCTTCAAGACCTTACGATAAAACAAGAGATGGATTTGTGATATCAGGAGGTGGAGGTGTTTTAGTTTTAGAAGAATATGAGCATGCTAAAGCTAGAGGTGCTAAAATTTATGCTGAATTAACAGGTTACGGCGCAACTTCAGATGGTCATGATATGGTTGCCCCCTCTGGAGAAGGTGCTGTTAGATGTATGAAGATGGCATTGAGTAGTTCAAAAAATAAAATTGATTACATTAATACTCATGGTACATCTACACCCGTAGGAGACATTACTGAACTAAAAGCAGTAGGAGAAGTTTTTGGAACAAATGTTCCAAAAATAAGTTCTACAAAATCTCTTTCGGGTCATTCACTGGGAGCTACGTCAGTTCATGAAGCTATTTATAGCTTGATAATGATGAAAAATAATTTTATTTCAGCATCTATAAATATCAATGACATTGACGAAGAAGCAAAAAAATTTCCAATAGTTAAAAAGGTAGAAAAAAATGTAAATCTAGATGCTATAATGTCAAATAGTTTTGGTTTTGGTGGAACAAATGCTACTTTAGTATTTGAAAAAATTTAAATTATGAGCCTAATTAAAGGAAAAAAAGGTTTAATTATGGGAGTTGCCAATGAAAGATCAATTGGGTGGGGTATAGCCAAAAGACTTTCAGAAAATGGAGCTGAATTAGCTTTTACATACTTTGGGGATGCTCTCAAAAAAAGGGTGGAACCATTGGCAAAGTCAATTAATTCTAATTTTTTAATAAATTGTAATGTTGAAAATAAGCAAGATATTGTTAAAACTTTTGAAGAATTGAAAAAAAAATGGGGCCAGTTAGATTTTGTCGTTCATGCTATAGCTTTTTCAGACAGAGCAGAACTCACTGGCGAGTACATTAACACTTCTAGAGAAAATTTTACAAAAAGCATGCTTGTTTCTTGTTTTTCTTTTACCGAAATAGCTAAGGAAGCTTCTAAAATAATGAAAACAGGTTCAAGTATGTTAACTCTTACTTACGAGTCTTCTAAAGTAATTCCTAACTATAATGTTATGGGAGTCTGCAAGGCTGCTTTGGAGTCGAGCGTAAAGTATATTGCAAGAGATTTAGGTTCTAAAGGAATAAGAGTTAATGCTATTAGTGCTGGACCAATTAAAACTTTAGCAGCATCAGCAATTGGAGATGCAAAATTTTTATATAAATGGAGTGCAGATCATTCATTTTTAAAAAGAAATGTCGATATTGATGATGTAGGCAAATCAGCTTTATATCTATTAAGTGACCTCGCTGCAGGTGTAACGGGTGAAATTCATTATGTTGATGCTGGATATAATAAATCAGGGATGCCAAATCCTAAAAATATTTCTTAACCTGCAAAAAATGCATAGCTGAAATAAAATCATAACAGTTATATAAAAAAGTTTAAAACTTTATCAAGTTAAATTGATACTAAAAAATGAGAGAAATCTTCAAAAACGTAAGAGAAAAATTAGTTGCAAAATATTTGAAAAATAACTCTTTGAAAGGTTATTCAAAAAATACTAAAAAATTCAAACCAAGAATTAAAGCTAGAATTCGAAAGAACAAACAAATTATAAGTAAAAATATTGATACTTTTTTTGATTGGATCAAAGGAGCAGAATTAGTTGAGCTTAAAACATGTAATGTAAAAGAAGATCCAGTTAGGCCAGAGCTCGATAATAAATTCAGAACAAGTTATGGGCGTAAAATTTTTGGGGTTAAATATAATAATGAAATATGTGCCATTATGTGTTTTGGTTTTACAAATGAAATTCCCAAAACTGTTGAAGAATTAGATTTGATGACAAAAGACGCTTATCTTCAAAGTAGTTTAAGAGATAAAAATGTTGGCAAAATTGCGATAGCTTATACAATTTGGTCTAAAAAAAAAGGTGGTGGAAAATTAATTGTTAAGGAAGTATTTAAAAAAATTAAAAAATCTAACTATTTAAATAGATTAGTGACTTTGTCACCACTAACAGAAATGGCAAGAAATTTTCATTTACATAATGGAGCGATAGAGCTGCAAGTAAATAAAGAAACTCAAAATTTTGAATACAAAATTTAAATACTAAGCTACAGCTTGTTTTATTGATAGCTTAACTTTACCTCTGTCAAAGCCCAAAACTTTAACGGAAACCTCGTCACCTTCTTTAACAACATCTGTTACTTTGGCTACTCTTTTTCCAGCAAGCTCGGATATGTGTACTAAACCATCTTGTTTGCCTAAAAAATTTACAAAAGCCCCAAATTCCATAATTTTCACAACTTTTCCTTTATATATTTTTCCCACTTCAGGTTTGGCTGTCAAATTATTAATAAATTGTATTGCTTTTTTTCTAGACTCTTCGTCCGGTGCTGCAACTGTTACTTCTCCTGTGTCTTTAACATCTACTTTTGCACCAGAAATTTCAACGATTTCTCTTATCGTTGCTCCACCTTTGCCAATAACTGTAGCGATGTCTTTTTTATCAACTTTAATAGTTTCCATCTTAGGTGTATGTTTAGAAAATTCTTTCCTTGATGTTTTAATGGCTTTATTCATCTCTCCAAGAATGTGTTCTCTTCCACTTTTTGCTTGTTCTAAAGCTTTTTCCATGATCTCAAATGTAATACCTGTAATTTTTATATCCATTTGAAGAGATGTAATTCCATTTTTTGTACCGGCTACTTTAAAATCCATATCTCCTAAATGGTCTTCATCTCCTAAAATATCTGATAAAACTGAGTATTTATCTCCCTCTTTAATAAGACCCATAGCTATTCCGGCTACAGGTTCATTGATTGGCACACCAGCATCCATTAAAGATAGTGATGTTCCACAAACTGTTGCCATAGATGACGATCCGTTAGACTCTGTTATTTCTGAAACAACTCTTAAAGTATAAGGAAAATTTTCTTTTTTTGGTAAAGATGATTTAATAGCTCTCCACGCTAATTTTCCATGACCAATTTCTCTTCTTCCAGTTCCTATTCTTCCACATTCTCCAACAGAAAATGGGGGAAAATTATAATGTAACATAAAGTTAGATCTTTGCATCCCTTCTAAACTCTCTAATCTCTGCTCATCCTCAGTCATACCTAGAGTTGTAACTACTAAAGCCTGAGTTTCACCTCTAGTAAATAAAGCGGAGCCATGCGTTCTTGGCAACACACCAACTTCACACTTAATTTCTCTTACATCAGATAGTCCTCTGCCATCTATTCTTTTCTTGTCTTTCATAATTGCTGTTCTAACTATATCCTTCTCAATAGATTTTAATTGAGCTTTAGCTTGATTTTCCGTTATATTTTCATCATCAGTAAACATTTCTTTACATTTTGACTCTGCTTCTGAAATAGCAGTTGATCTCTTCTTTTTGTCTATTTCTTTGAATGCATTTCTAAGATCTTTTTCTAGAGCTTTAGTTATTTTTTTTTTCGCTTCCGAATGGTCTGGAGTTTCAAACTCCCATTGAGGTTTTCCACATTTTTTTACTAAATTTTCTATGGATTTTATTATTGGTAAAAAATTTTTATGACCAAATTTTACTGCTTCTAACATCTCTTTTTCTGTTAATCCTTTAGCTTCTGACTCAACCATAAGTACAGCATCTTTTGTACCTGCTACTACCAAATCCAATTTCGATTCTTCTAGTTCTTTTATTGAAGGATTTAGCAAATATTTTCCATCTTTAAATCCAACTCTGCTAGCTGCTATTGGACCTTTAAAAGGTAATCCGGAAATAGATAAAGCTGCTGAGGAAGCAATCATTGATAATATATCAGGTTGGTTATCTCCATCATAAGATATAACTGTTGGTAAAACCTGAACTTCATTTATAAAACCTTCTGGAAATAATGGTCTAATCGGTCTATCAATTAACCTAGATATTAAAGTTTCTGCTTCAGTGGGTCTTGCCTCTCTTTTGAAATATCCACCAGGTATTTTTCCTGCTGCATAATATTTTTCTTGGTAATTTACTGATAGTGGAAAATAGTCCTGATCTTCTTTTACCTCTTTAGCTCCAACTGCTGTTGCAATGACAACCGTTTCGCCACAAGTAGCTATTATGGCTCCATCAGCCTGTCTAGCAATTTTTCCTGTTTCTAAAGTTATTTTTTTTCCATTAATTTCTAACTCTTCTTTGTGAATTTTAAACATTATTTCCTTAAATTTAATTGTTTTAATACTTTATTATATGAATCTGGATTTTTTCTCTTGAGATAAGCTAAAAGTTTTTTTCTTTTATTAACAGATTTATTTAGTCCTAGCGTTGAATGCTTATCTTTTTTAAATTTTTTAAAATGTTCGGATAATTTTTCTATTTTTTTACTTAAAAGACCAATTTGAACCTCCGCAGACCCTACATCTTTTTCATTAATCGCTAATGATTTAATTATATTAATTTTTGTTTGTTTCATTTTTTTTTATTTTTTTTAATTAATCTTTCAATTTTCTCAGCATATTCAAAAGAATTATCCTCTACAAACGAAAGTTTAGGAAGAAACTTTATATCAAGCTTTTTTGACAGTGCTTTTCTAACAAGATGTGAGAATTCAGTCAAGACACTTACAGTTTCAGTCATGTTCAAACCGCCCAATGGTATAACATAGGTCCTTGCTGTCTTTAAATCTGGTGTCATTCTTACTTCTGTAACTGTTATAAGTTTAGTGTTAATAACTGGAATTTTTGCTTCATTTCTAATAAAAATCTCTCCTAAACTCTGTTTGACTAATTCACCTACTCTGAGCTGTCTCTGAGTGAAGGGTTGATTTGAGATATTTTTTTGCATTAAATTCTTCTTTCTATTTTTTCTATTTGGTAAGACTCGATTATATCTTTTTCTTTAAAATCAATAAAATCCTTGAGACTTATTCCACATTCTAGCCCCGTAGAGACCTCTTTAACAGCATTCTTTTCTCTAAATAAACTTGATATTTCACCATTGTAAACGACAGTACCATCTCTTATAATTCTGACTTTCGACTTGTTCTTAATTTCTCCATCAATAACTTTAGATCCTGCAATTTTTCCAGCATTAGAAACTTTGAAAATTTTTAATACTTCAGCTGAACCATTAATTTTTTCTTTAATGTCTGGTTCTAATAGTCCAGATAAGCCTTTTTCTACAAATTCTAAAGCTTCATAAATTATATTATAATATTTTATGTCAACTGATTGTTCTTCGGCTAATTTCTTTGCTTCTCTATTTGGTTTAACATTAAAACCTATTAATAAAGCATTTGAGGCTTTAGCTAATGAAACATCTGTTTCATTTATCATCCCAATGTCAGAAAGAATAATTTTAGGTTCAACTTCATCATTTTTAATTTTATTAATAGCATTTTTTAAAGCTTCACTAGAACCTTGAACATCAGATTTGATTATTATGTTGAGCTCTTTTTTGGTACCTTTGTTTTCAAATAAAGTTTTTTTATCTTTTGAAATAACTTTTTTTGAAGCACCCAAAGAATTTGTTTTAAATTCTGAAATTTCTTTGGCCTTATCTTCATTTTCAGTAACAGAAAATTCTGCACCAGCAAATACTGAAGCATTCATACCTAAAATTTCTACTGGAGTAGAAGGCAATGCCTCTTGAATAATTTTGCCTTCGTAATTAATCATTGCACGAATTTTTCCCCATGTGTTTCCACAAACAAAAAAATCTCCTTTTTTGAGTAATCCATTAGAAATTAAAATTGTAGAGACGGGTCCTTTTCCCTTATCAATTTTTGACTCTAAAACTACACCAGTGGCTGGTCCAAAATTTGCTGCTTTTAAATCTAAAAGATCAGCCTGAAGAAGTATATTTTCTTTTAATTTATCAAGATTTTCTTTTTTAACAGCAGAAACCTCAACAAAAAGAGTATCACCACTTAGATCTTCAGCTATTAATTCATATTTCATTAAATCATTTTTAATTTTACTTATATTTTTATTTGGTAGGTCACATTTATTTATAGCCACAATAATAGGAACTTTGGCTGCTTTTGAGTGTTGAATAGCTTCTACTGTCTGAGGTTTGATTCCATCATCTGCGGCAACTACCAGAACTACAATGTCTGTAATTTTTGAACCTCTTGCTCTCATTTCTGTAAAGGCTGCGTGTCCGGGAGTATCAATAAAAGTAATCGCTCTATTCTTATCAGTTTTAACCTGGTATGCTCCAATGTGTTGCGTTATTCCTCCATACTCTCCAGATACAACATTAGTATTTCTTAATGCGTCCAAAAGAGTAGTTTTGCCGTGATCTACATGACCCATGATTGTAACCACTGGTGGTCTTTTTTTAAGATCACCTTTTTTCAATACACTTGTTTCTTTCATAGGCTCCAAATTAGGCTCTTCTTCTAAGACTGGTTTGTGCCCAAATTCTTTGACTATATATTCTGCCGTATCTTTATCAATTGTGTGGTTAATCGTTGCAACAACTTTCATATTAAATAAAAATTTAATAACATCACTTGATCTTTCCGCCATTCTGTTAGAAAGCTCTTGTATAGTAATTTGCTCTGGAACCTTTACATCTCTAATGACTTTTTTAAATTCTTTTTTTTCCTCTGATAAATTGGGATTATTCTTTTTTTCTTTTAAACGAGCTCTTTTAACTGAAGCTAAACTTCTTTGTTTAATTTCTATCTCTTCAACATTCAATGCTCTTGAAACCGTAAGTTTTATATCTCTTTTGTCTATTGAGCTTTTTAACCTAATCTTACTTTTTGTAGGAGCCTTTTGTTCTTTTTTAATGAAGTTTTTAGTTGCCTGTTGCTCTATAAATTTTCTTGAGAAATTTTTTTTACTTGCCCCATCTTTTTTTGGTAGACCAAAATTATGATTTGTTTTAGGTTTTCCCGCTGATCCTTTAAATGGTTTTTTCTTTTCTATTGAAAAAGATTTTTTGCTCCCTCTATCTAAACTAGTTATATTAATTTTTTTAGAGACTGAAGAAGAAATAGTTAATGTTTTTTTTTTCTTATTTTTTTTATCTTCCATATTATTTTATTTAAATACTATTTTCCTCGCATCCATAATTAATTGATCTGCTTCTTCTCTAGAAAGAGAAAATTCTTCTAAGTAACCATCGATTTTTATTTTTTTACCTTTAATTTCATCATAACCGCCTATTAATTCATCAGATGAAAGATCAGCAAAATCACTTAGTTTTTTAATATTTCTTTGACCAAGGATAACTAACATACCTTGTGTAATACCTTTAAGATTTATTAAAGAATCTTCAACTCCTAATTCTTTAAGTTTTTTTGCAACTTCTTCTTTTTCTTTTATTAAATTTTCTTTTGATCTATTTATTAATTCTTGTGCTGTAGATTCATCTACACCTTCAATTTTTGAAATATCCTCAGGGTTAGCTTGTGAAATTTCTTCAATACTTTGATAACCTTCAGATACCAAAAGCTGACCAAGTGTTTCGTCGACTTCCAAATTTTTAATTAAAATTTCAGTTTTGTCTTTAAATTCAGCTTGTCTTCTTTCGGAGTCTTCTTTGTCGGTTAGAATATCTATTTCAAAATTTGTTAATTTTGATGCTAACCTTACATTTTGTCCTCTTCTGCCAATCGCTTTACTTAAATTTTCTTCAGTTAAAATTACATCTATTCTTTTATTACCTTGGTCAATTAAAACCTTTTGTATTTCTGCAGGTGATAAAGACTCGGAAATTAATGTGGGGAGATCTTCCGTCCATTTAATAATGTCGATTTTTTCTCCGTGCAATTCATTTACAATTGTCTGAACTCTACTACCTCTCATTCCTACGCAGGCACCGACTGGGTCTATAGAATTATCTTTTGAATGAACACATATTTTTGCTCTGCTACCTGGATCTCTTGCAACTGATTTAATTTCTATAATACCTTCATAAATTTCTGGAACTTCTTGGAAAAATAACTTTGCTAAAAATTGAGGATGAGCTCTTGATAAAAATATCTGATGACCTTTTAGCTCTTTTTTTACTTCATAGCAATATGCTTTCACTCTGTCTCCAGTTTTTAAAATCTCTCTAGGAATTAATTCATCTTTTTTTATTACTCCTTCAGCTTTACCTAAGTCCATTATTACATTTCCATATTCCATTCTCTTAATTATTCCACTTAGTATTTGACCTTGTTTTTCTATGAAATCCTCATATTGTCTATTTTTTTCAGCCTCCTTAACTCTAAAACTAATGACTTGTTTGGCACTTTGTGCAGCTATTCTTCCAAAATCAACTTGAGGCAACTCTTCGAAAATTTTGTCGCCTATTTTTAAATCTTTATTTTTTTTATCAATTAATTTTGCATTTTTGAGTGTTATTTCTTTACTTGGATCTTCAGTACTTTCGACTATTTCTAAAACTTTATTTATCTTAATCTCTCCGCTCTCTCTGTCGATGCTTACTTCGATACTGTTATCATTTCCAAACTTAGTAAGTGCTGCTTTTTGAATAGCACTTTCCATAGACTCAATAATCAATTCTTTATCTATAGATTTTTCATTAGCTACTGCCTCTACTATTCTAAGCAGCTCTAGTTTATCTAAACCTCTATTTAGCATTTTATATCCTCCAAAAAAAAATGGGCAAAAGCCCATTTTAATAAATTGACAGTTTTGTATATACTTAATTAAAATTTAAGACTTTTTCAAGTTTACAATTTAAAAATATTGATTTTATCAGTTTTTTCCCAAGAAAAATGACCGTTATTTGAAGGTTCTCTTCCGAAGTGCCCATAAGAAGATGTTGCTTCGTAAATGGCTTTGTTTAATCCTAAAAGTTCTCTTATACCTCGAGGAGACAAATCGAAATTTTCATCTATAATTTTTTTAACACTTACAGTTTTATCTATATTTTCATCAAATAAATTTAAATAAATTGAAAGAGGTTTTGATACACCAATAGCATATGCAAGCTGAATTAAGCACCTATCACTAATTCCAGATGCAACTATATTTTTTGCAATATATCTAGCAACATATGCTGCAGATCTATCTACTTTAGTTGGATCTTTCCCAGAAAATGCTCCCCCTCCATGGGGTGCGGCTCCACCGTAAGTATCAACAATAATTTTCCTTCCTGTCAGGCCTGTGTCTCCATCGGGGCCACCTATAATGAATTGTCCAGTTGGATTAATATAAATATTTTTATCATCTAATTCTTTGATAAACTTTTCAGGTATAGATTTTTTAATATAAGGAATAACTAATTCTTTTATTTGCTCTTGATTGAGATCTTTAGAATGTTGCGTAGATATAACAACAGATGTTACCTTGCAAGGTAGGTTATTTTCATACTGCATGGTTACCTGGCTTTTAGAATCTGGTTCTATCCCTTTAATCAGACCTTTTTTTCTATCCTCCGCCATAAGTCTTAAAATTTTGTGGGAAAAGTATATAGGTGCAGGCATTAAATCTTTTGTTTCGTTACACGCGTATCCAAACATTATCCCCTGATCACCTGCTCCTTCATCTTTGTTACCTTTGGAGTCTACACCCATGGCAATATCAGAAGACTGAGCGTGAAGATGACTTTCTATTTTGGCTGTCTTCCAACTAAAACCTTTTTGATCGTAACCAATATCTTTAATACAATCTCTAACTTTTTTAATCAGATCTTGGCTTTCAATTTTTGGTCCTCTTGTCTCACCTGCTAAAACTACTTTGTTAGTTGTTGCTAATGTTTCACAAGCAACTCTTGAAAAAGGATCTTCTTTTAAATATGTATCAACAACCATGTCTGAAATTCTGTCGCAAACTTTGTCTGGATGTCCTTCTGAGACAGACTCACTGGTAAAAAGATAATTTTTATTAGTCATTACAATTTATTTTTTAAAGTCAAAAAGATGATCATATATGTAAATAAAAGTACGAAAAATATCAAATCATTATTATTTTTAGTTTTTTTGTTAATTAAAGGCACATTTAATTCTATACTGCCTTTTTCGTTTGGTTTGAGGCTCTTAATAACTTTTCCATTGTTGTTAATAAAAGCACTTATTCCCTTATTAGCTGATCTCACAACAAAAGTATTATTTTCAATAGATCTAAATACTGCTTTAGCAAAATGCTGATGGGGTCCTATTGAATTTCCAAACCATGCATCCTCGGAAATATTTATAATTAAATTACTATTATTATCAGTAGACTGTATTAATTCTGGAAAAATAATTTCATAACATATTAGTGGAAGAATGCTTAAATTATTTAATTTAAAGTTGTTTTGATTTTTTCCTGATGAGAAAGATCCATAACCTTGTGTAATTTTTTTTAATCCAAGTTTTTCAAAAAAATTATTAAAAGGTAAAAATTCACCAAATGGTACTAACTTTTCTTTATCATATTTGTAAAGTATTTCTAATTTATTGTTTACAACTAATATGCTATTATAAAAATTATCTTTTAAATTGTCTTCCGTGTTAATACCCAAAATTATTAAGTGATTTTCAGAAAAATTTTTATTAAAGAGATTTTTAAATCTCTTTAAATCCTCAAAGTAGACACCAGCAAAAATACCCTCTGGCCAAACAAAAATTGTTTCTTTTTTAAGCTCCGGATCGCTGTATTTTATCACTTTTTGAATTGCATTTTTGATTTCATCATCAGATTTTATATATCTCATTTCAAAATTTGGTGAGATTGCTTTGACATACGCAGTCTGTTCGTTTCTATCTATTAATATTTGATTATTATTAATTTTGTAAGATCCATAGATATAAAATGAAAAGAGAATTAATAAAAATGAAAAGGAAACAAGATATTTATATTTGGTTTTAAAAAACAATATTGCTGGAAAACTGAAAAAAATAATTGATAATGAATTAAAAGCATAAAGACCAATTGGATTCAAAATTTGAATAATTTCAACAAACCATGACCAAGAATATGACCATAGGTTCCAAGGAAAACCTGATAAGATATTTCCTCTTAAATAATCTATCAAAGAAAAAGTAAAACAAAATAAAAAAAAGGAAGAATAACTATTTTTTAAAAAAGGACCACACAATAGAGACCCTAAGCCAAAAAATAAACCTAAAAAAAGAGGGATTAAAATCAAAGATATAGGAATTAAAAATTCTAAATTTTCATCAAAAGTCAATGAGTAAGAAATCCAATAAGTACCTGAAAGAAAAAAACCAATTCCAAAAAAATAACCTATTAAAAAAAGATTTCCTAAATAAGGCTTTTTTCTATAAATATTTCGCGATCTTTTTTGAACATAAGTAATTAGTAAAAATAAGCTTGGTAAGATAAAAAAATTTATAAAAGTAAAATTAACAGGTTGGAAACTTAATACTGATAATGAACCTAGAAAAAGAGGTATAATAAAAATTACGAAGTTCTTACTGTTAAGTAGCTTTTGAAAAGTCATTTAATTCAAGAGTTTAAAAAATTTTTTTTCAATTTTTTTCATTTTAATATAATCTTTATTATATTTGTGTCTAAAACCTAATAAGTGAGCTAGTCCGTGTATCCAAAGTTTATCAAATTCAATTTTTATGATTTTTTTTTCTTTAGACTTTTTAGTTATTTTGTCTAAATTTATTATTATATCACCTAAATAAAATGAAACATTTTTTTTGAAAAATTTATTAATTTCCCTTTTTTCGTAAAAAGGAAAAGCTAAGACATCAGTTATTTTGTTTTTTTTTCTAAATTTTTTATTAATTGATTTAATTTCTTTACTACCGCTTAATAATAAAGAAAAGAATATTTGTTTATTTTTGAAAAAAGTATCACCCTTATTAAGCAATATTAGTTTTTTATTTATATAGGCTTTTGGGTTATTTATATATTTTTTCCATCTTTTATTGCTAATAAGAACATTAAATTTTATCATCAATATTTTTTTGATAAGCCTGAATAATTTTTGACACAAGTGGATGTCTAACAACATCTTTGTGATCGAACTCAACAATCTCTATTTCTTTAATTTTCCTTAAAATATTTTTTGATTTAACCAAACCAGATTGTGATTTATTTAATAAATCTATTTGAGAAGGATCGCCGTTTACTACTAATTTTGAGTTCTCTCCTATCCTAGTTAAAAACATTTTGATTTGGGTCAATGTAGCATTCTGTGCCTCATCTAAAATTGCAAAAGAATTTCTTAAAGTTCTTCCTCTCATAAAAGCTAAAGGAGCTATTTCTATTTCTCCATTGTCAATTTTTTTTTGAATTTTTTCAAATCCAAACAAGTCATATAAAGCATCGTACAAAGGTCTTAAATATGGATCCACTTTTTCTTTCATATCTCCAGGAAGAAAACCAAGTTTTTCACCAGCTTCAACTGCTGGTCTAGATAAAATCACACGTTCTACTTTTTTTTGCATAAGAAGAGTTATCGCTACAGAAACTGCTAAAAAACTTTTACCTGTTCCAGCTGGGCCTAATGCCATAACCACATCTTTTTCTTTCAAAGCTTTGATGTAATCTGATTGTTTTTGTGATCTAGCTATTACTGATCTTTTAGGGGTTGTAATTAATTGATCTAGTGATTGAACATTGGAGTTTTTATTTATATCAATTTTTTTTTTCACAGATAAAATTATATCATTTTTTTCTATTAAATTGGTTAAAAGAAATTTATTTATTAAAAACTTAACTGCTTCACTAATTTTACTAATATTTTCAGGGTTTCCTTTTGCAGTTATTGAGTTTCCTCGAAAAAAAATTGTAGTATGAGTTAATCTTTCTAATTCACTTAAATTTGCATTAAATTCGCCAACTACTGACATCAACATATTATTATCAAAAATTTGAATACTAACTGTCTCTTTATCTAACTTTTTAATTATAAAATTTTGATTTGATTTACTGATTTCTGACATAGATATTTAAGCAGCTACATTTCTTTTTTTATATGAATTATAAATTTTTCCGAAAAGGGTATTTAGGTTGTAATCATGGATTTTTACATCTAAAACTTTTCCTACTATATCTTCTTCACTGCTTACGATTACAGAATTCAAATGTTCGTCTCTTCCAAAATATTTTTTCTGATCTGCTAATTTATTTTCAAATAAAACTTTAACTTTTTGATTAACAAGTTTTGACTTATATTTTTTTTTAATATCATCCGATATTTTTTGAAATAATTGCAGTCTTTTTTTGGAAGTTTCTTTATCTATATTATCTAATCCTGAAGCAGGAGTTCCTGGTCTTGGGCTAAAAATATAAGAAAATGAATTAATAAATTTAATTTTCTTCATTAACGAAAGAGTTTTATTAAAGTCTTCTTCACTTTCACCAGGATAACCAATTATAAAGTCACTAGAAAACTGAATAGATGGTTTAGCTTTTTTAAGTTTGGTCATAATATCTAAAAATTCTTCTATATTATGTTTGCGATTCATTAACTTCAAAATTTTTGATGATCCACTTTGAACTGGCAAATGTAATAATGGCATTAATTTCTCAATATTTTTATGAACCTCTATTAAATCTTCAGTCATGTCTCTGGGATGTGATGTTGTATATCTTATTCGCTCTAGTCCTTTGCAATAGCTAAGTTCTTTTATTAAATCTGAAAGTTTATAATTTCCACTTTTGTAACTATTTACATTTTGACCTAACAAAGTTATCTCTTTCGAGCCATTAGTTATAAGCTGTTGTGCCTCAGATATTATTTCAGAAGGAGGCCTGGAATATTCAGGTCCTCTAGTATAGGGAACAACACAAAAATGGCAAAACTTATCACAGCCTTCTTGGATTGAAATAAAAGAAGAAACTTCCGAATTATTATTTTTAGTTAAATTTATTTTATCAAACTTTTCGATAACCTCGAAATCTGTGCTATTTATCCTGTCCTTTTTTATTTCTAGTCTTTTAATTATATCAGTAATTTTGTGATAAGACTGAGGACCAATAACTCCATCAATATATTTTTCCCTTTTAAGCATTTCTTCTCCTTCGGCTTGTGCAACACAGCCAGTAACTAAAAGGATAGGTTTTTTATTAGACTTATAAGCTTTTCTTATTCTTCCAACTTGATCGTAAACTTTTTCTGTAGATTTTTCTCTTATGTGACAAGTGTTCAATACATAGCAATCTGCATCAATTTCATTTTTAGTTTTACTATAACCAATTTTTTTTACTAGGTCTGAAATACGATTACTATCGTACTCATTCATTTGACAACCAAAAGTTTTAATAAATATTTTTTTAGACAATTTTTTAATCTTTTATTTTTGTGCCATATAGTTCCAACTTATGATCTACAAGTTTGTATCCTAATTTACGAGCTACTTGTTTTTGAAGTTTTTCAATTTCTTCATTGGTAAATTCAATTATTTCACCGCTATTAACATCAATTAAATGATCGTGATGTTCATCTGGAGATTTTTCATATCTAGCTTTGCCACCTTTAAAATCATGTTTATCAATTATACTAGCCTCCTCAAATAGTTTTACAGTTCTATAGACAGTTGCAATACTCACTTTTTTATCTATTGCGCTAACTCTTCTGTGGAGCTCATCAACATCTGGGTGATCCTTAGCCTCTGACATTATTTTGGCTATTAACTTTCTTTGATCGGTAAGTCTTACACCTTTAATCTTACATTTTTCTTCTATACTACTCATAAATATCTTTAATTTAACTTAAATAGAATGGTTTAATCAAATTATTTTCTATTAAATTTTCTTTAATTAATAATTCAATATTTTTAAGGTTAAATTCAGTTAAATTTAAATCTTTATACCCATATAGTCTAGCTCCTTTTGATATTTTAATACCTTTTGCCACTGCTAGTGATATTCTAATACCAGAAAAACTTCCAGGGCCAATATTTACTATAATAGAAAAATTTTTGTCAATTATAGCTTTTTTTTCTTTGATGAAATCGAAAATATTATTCACAAGTGACTCATTATTTTTTATATTAGTTTGAAGTTTTTTAATAAAAAATTTATTATTTGTCTTTAAACCAATAAAATTATTTTTGCCTGTGAAGTTTATTATTAAAAAGTCTTTTATCATAATCTCATTTATAGTTTTTTTAACGACTGTAAACAATTCTTTTTCTCTAGCAAAAAATATCGATGACTACGGAATTTTATCGATAATGTATCACCGCTTTGAAGAAAACAAATATCCTTCAACTAATATAAGATTGGAAGACTTTAAATTGCACTTAGAAAAAATAGAAAATTTAGGTTTTAAATTTATTTCATACAAAGAGTTTGAAGAAAATATAAATAAAAAAAATTTGAGTAAAAAATTACTTTTAACTATAGATGACGGTTTTACTTCTTTTTATAAAAATGCCTGGCCAGTTTTAAAAGAAAGAAAAATTCCTTTCATATTGTTTGTGAACACTGAGACTGTCGGTGCCAATGGTTATATGAATTGGGAAGAAATAAAAGAGATAGTCGAATCTGGATTTGGTCACATAGGTAATCATAGTCACTCACATGAATATCTAGTGGACAAAACTGATCAAGAAATTGAAAATGATTTAAAAATATCTATTAAAATATTTAAGGAAAAATTAAATTATGAAACTGAATTTTTTGCATATCCTTTTGGTGAGTATAAAAATTCTTTTAAAGAAATAGTAAAAAAACTTGGATTTAAGTATGCCTTTGGTCAACACTCTGGAGTAATTGATAGAACAAAAGATAATTTTGAGCTCCCTAGATTTCCGATTAATGAAAAATATGGAGAGATTAAAAGATTCGAAACGGTTCTAAAGACTATTCCTTTCCCATATAAAAAAGTAATACCGGAAGAAAAATATTTAAAATCAGATAAAAACCCTCCAAAAGTTGAAATTGTTTTTTTTGATAATGATATAAATTTAAAAAATATTACTTGTTATTCAAATGAAGAAAATAAATGGAAAAAAACAGAAATAAAATTTTTAAGTAACAATCATTTAAGTTTAATATTAGTTGGAAAATTTATAACAGAAAGAGGGAGAATAAATTGTTCTTTAAGAGAAGAAACTGGAGAATGGAGATGGCTTGGTATTCAATTTGTAATTGCTGAAAAATAATTTTATAAATTTAATTGTTTCTTAATCACACTATCTGTTAATAGAACATTTTCAAAATCTGTTAAAGAATTTTCTTCAATTATTTGTTCAAGAATTTTTGTATATTCTTTTCCCGTTTGAGCATAATTTTCTAGGGAATGAATTAATGTAAGTCCAGCAATTTTTTTGTTTTTGCTTCTTAATTTAAATCTCTTCATCCTAAACTCTTTATATCCTTTATGAGTATTTAAATTATTTTTGTATGCTTTAACTGAAGCTCTTAAAATTGGAAACCTTAAAATTTTATGACTTTGCGTAGTATCTCTATTTAAAGGTGCAATTCCTTTACCACTCCAAGTCCATTGACCAAAAATTGCATTTCCTTCCAGAGCAAATCTTGAAGTCCCCCATCCGCTTTCCTTAGCTGCTTGTGCTAAAGCGATTGAAATAGGTATAATATCCATTCTTCTTTTCAGTTCTGAACTATCGCCGCTAGAAACCTTATACTCTTTATATTTCTGTCTTAACCATAATTTTTCTTTTTCTGATTTTTCTTTTCTAGCTAAAATTTTATCTAAGTTCATTCGATCCAAAATAATTTTTTGATTTTCAGCTACAACAAGTGGAAGGACTATCTTAATAAAAGTTTCTTTTTTAAGTTTTATATTCTTGATTTCATCTAAATCTTTAGGAAACTGTGTAAAATATATTGGTTTAACTTTTTTTTCATTTCTTACTGTTCTTAAATCGTATTGAACATCTTTGAATAGGCTAAGAACTGTCTCTGTTTTTAAATTTAGATTAGGTAAGGTAAATTCTGATACTATTTCAGGATCTTTTTTCTTTTGCTTTGGAACTTTTGCAACTTTTTCCTCCGGTTTTTTTATTTTAGGTTTTTTTTCTGGAATTTTTGCAATTTTTTCTTTAGGTGTTTTTACTTCAGATTTTTTTTCTAGAAAAACATTTTTAATGTCGGTTCCAGTTATTATATCTTTAATATAAAAGCCACCTACAAAAACAACAGATAAAAGTGCAAAAGAAACGACTATTGTTACAAATCTGTTAGCTTTCTTTTCCTGAACTTGAAAATTATAAATACTATTAAGTAAGTTTACAGTTCCTTTACTTATAAAAGTACATAATTTTAAAATTCCATTTTTTATAGATAAAATGAAATTAATTAATCCTTTTAAAATTGAATAAAATATATTTAAAATTCCATGATAAATAGAAGAAAAGAAGTTTTTTATTCCTTTCAAAATTGATAGAAAAAACTTTGAAATTCCATATATTATTGATGAAAAAAATTGGCTGATTTTATTACCAGTAGAAAAAAATGGTTTAGAAATTTTTTTAACCTGAATTTCCAGTAAGCTTTTATTTATTTCAGTTGGTATGGGGACTTTATTTTTTTTTAATATATGCTCAAGTTGCGGAGTTGTAAGATACTTTTTGTTCTTAGTATAACTTATAACTTCAGCAATTTTATATATATTAGCGAGCTCCAATAGTTTTTCTCTATAGCTTACTATCTTTTTCATTTAAACTGCCTCTACCGATTTGACTTCTTTGATATAATGACAAAGAAGATTCTGAACACCTTTTTTTAAAGTCATTAGTGAACTTGGACAACCTGAACAACTACCCTGTAATTCAACTTTAACTACTCCATTATCAAAAGATTTAAATTTTATGTCTCCACCATCTCTCGCAACTGCTGGTCTTATTTTATCATCTAAAATTTTTTTAATTTCTTTTATAGTTTCGTCAGTGTCACTGCTTTTATTTTCACTATTACTTTTTAGATTTAGGATTGGATCTTTATTATTTTGAAAATAATCGTTAATATGCGATATTATTGTTGGTTTAAGTGCATCCCATGAAATTTTTTGACTCTTTTTTACAGTTAAAAAAGTATCTGCAAGTAAAATTAATTCTACACCTTCAAATTCGAGCAATTTTTTAATGAAATTATTATCGATTTTATCTTTATCTTTTCTTTGAAATTCTTCAGTACCAACAACTGATATAGTTTTCTCTGACAAAAACTTCAAAGAATCTGGGTTTGGTGTTCGTTCTACTCGTATCATATTGAATGATTTATATTATAATAAACCTACTATTTCACGCACCTTTTTTAGGTTTTCCTCAGCTTTTTTTGAGGCTTTTTCCTTACCTTTTTTTAACACTGCTTCTAAATGTCCTTTATCATCTAATAATTCTTTAATTTTTTTTCCTACAGGACCTATAATTGATATTAACGACTCAGAAAGTTGATTTTTGAAATATGAAAACTCTTTTCCTTGCATATCTTTCAAAACATTAGTTAAGGAAGTTTTATTAATGTCAGCGTAAATATTTAATAAATTTAATGCTTCAGGTCTTTTTTCTAATTCTTTTTCAGTCGCTGGTATTGGATGGGTGTCAGTTTTAGCTTTTTTGATTTTTTTTACAATTTCATCTGAACTATCTTTAAGGTTTATTCTTGAATAATCTGACTCTTCTGATTTGCTCATTTTTTTAGTTCCATCTCTTAAACTCATTACTCTGGAGATATTTTTTTGAATTAAGGGCTCTGGTAAGGGAAAAAAATCCTTACAATTAAAATCATTATTAAATTTTTGTGCAATGTCCCTACTTAGCTCCAAATGTTGTTTTTGATCAGCACCAACTGGTACATGTGTTGCTTTATACAAAAGAATGTCTGCAGCCATAAGATTAGGGTAAATGTAAAGACCAACACTTGCCTTTTCTTTATCAGAACCAGCTTTGTCCTTAAATTGAGTCATTCTGTTTAACCAGCCCAATCTAGATACACAATTAAGTACCCATGCTAGTTCTGCGTGGCCACTTACTGAAGATTGATTAAAAATAATACTTTTATCTGAGTCTAGGCCTGTCGCTAAAAAACAAGCAGTAGTCTCAAGAATATTTTGTTTTAATAGCTTAGGATCTTGAAAAACTGTTATTGCATGCAAATCAACTACACAATAAATACATTCCATTTTTTTTTGAAGAGAAACAAAATTTTTTAGAGCACCTAAATAATTTCCTAAGTGAAGATTCCCAGTTGGCTGAACACCAGAAAAAACTAGTTTTTTATCAATATTCATTTTAATTTGTTTTGTAATTTTTAATTTTTAATAAACCAAATAAATGACAAGATATTAAATAAATTGTCGTTACTAAACTTATCATAATTAAGAGATAAATGGACTTATAATTGTTAGTATAAATTAATTTATCCTCAAAAAAATTAATTCCATAATACAATACAAAAGACATTATTAATGTGGAAAAAATAATTTTTAAAAGATTAAATAAAGGGAATATTCGTATTTCTATAAACTTTGATCTAATTAATAGAATTGAATACAAGATTACAGTCAACCATGTTGAAATAGATGTGGCTATGGGAATTATAATGAATCCTACTTGTCTAAAGAAAATTATGCTTATTGTAATGTTAACAAAAACACTGAACAAAGATAGATAAAATGGAGTTTTTGTATTATCTCTCGCAAAGAAAAAATTAGATAGAATTTTTACCAAAGCAAAAGCTGGAACACCGTAGCCAAAATATTTTAAAGCATTTGCTGTAACAATTACATCCTCTTCAGAAAAAGAACCATAACCAAATAAAGCATCTATAATTTCTTTAGAAGCTATTATTAAACCTAAACTTGCTGGTATTGAAAATAAAAAACATAACTCTATTGATTTATTTTGTATGTTATTAACCTGATTAACTTTTCCAATTTTTAAACTCTTTGCCAAAGCTGGCAAAGATACAGTTCCTACTGCTATCCCTGCAATAGCTAGATTAATTTGATAAATTCTGTCAGCATAATATAAATAAGAAACTGCACCAGCCTCAAAAGAAGCAATAATCGTACCAACCAAAATATTAACTTGGGTAACCCCAGAGGAGAAAATACTCGGCAAAAGTTTTTTTAAAAAGAATTTAACTTTAGAATTTATTTTTGATTTAAAAACAATAGATGGCTTATAGTATTTTCGGCTAAAAATTATTAAAAATATTAATTGAATTATTCCAGATAATGTTACTCCATATGATAAACTTAATGCAAAATTTAGCTTTAATAGATAGGCAATTAATAATGTTAAAATCAAAATAATATTTAAAATAATAGGAGCAGCAGAAGCAGCTGCAAATTTGTTATTTGAGTTTAAGACTCCAGAAAAAAAGGATGACAAACTTACAAATAATAAAAATGGAAATGTAATTCTTGTTAAATCAACTGCTAAACCAAACTTCTCAGAATTGTCATAAAAACCAGGAGCTATTAGATAAACTAAATAAGGGGTAAAAATTTCAACTATAAAAATTATCGCTAGTAATATTATAAGTAATAAAGAAATAACATCATCAGCAAATTTTTTTCCGTTAGATGTACTTTTTAATTTTTCAGATGTATAGCTAGGAATAAAAGCAGCATTAAATGTCCCCTCCGCAAATAACCTTCTGAAGGTATTAGGTATTCTAAATGCAACAAAAAAAGCATCGGCAAGAACTGATGCTCCAAGAAAAACAGCTATTAAAATGTCTCTAATATAACCTAAAACCCTACTAATTAAGGTGTAAAAACTAAAAACATATGTTGAGGCTAACAAATTCATAATTAAGACAAAATTATTAGTGATTTAATATCATTTATATTACATACTAAAAACTTAATGGTAAAAAAATCAAAAATTGATCATTATACAGACAAAGAAGCATTAGAGTTTCATAATACTGGAAAGTCTGGCAAAATTGAGATTATTCCGTCTAAATCTTTGACTACAAAGAGAGATTTATCATTGGCTTATTCACCAGGAGTTGCAGTGCCTGTCAGAGAAATATCCAAAAATCCAGATGCAGCTTATGATTATACAAGTAAAGGAAATTTAGTTGCAGTTATAAGCAATGGAAGTGCAATACTTGGTCTTGGAAATTTAGGTTCACTTGCTTCTAAACCTGTGATGGAAGGTAAAGCAGTGCTTTTCAAAAGATTTGCTGACATTGATGCAATAGATATTGAAATTGATAACAAAAATGCTGATGAAATTATTTCATGTATTCAAAATATAGGTAATAGTTTCGGAGGAATAAATTTAGAAGATATTGCAGCACCTGATTGTTTTATTATTGAACAAAAATTAAGAGAAACTTTAGACATACCAATTTTTCATGATGACCAACATGGTACAGCAATAATAACTACAGCTGCTTTAATAAATGCTTTGGACATTCAAAAAAAGAAAATTGGAAATGTAAAAATTGCTGTTAACGGCGCAGGTGCCTCTGCGATAGCTTGTGTGAATTTATTTAAAAGCATTGGAGCAAAAAATGAAAATATTATTATGGTTGACCGAAAAGGTGTTATTTATAAAGGTAGAGATAATGTAGATCAATTCAAATCTGCACATGCAATAAATACAAAATATAGAACTCTTAAAGAGGCAATAAAAGGAGCAGATATTTTTTTAGGGCTTTCAGCAAAAGACACTGTCACTCAGGATATGATAAAATCAATGTCCAAAAATCCTATAATATTTTGTTGCGCTAACCCTGATCCTGAAATAAAACCTGAATTAATTGAAGAAGTAAGATCTGATGCAATAGTTGCCACAGGAAGATCTGACTATCCAAACCAAGTTAACAATTTAATTGGATTTCCTTATATTTTTAGAGGAGCTCTCGATGTCAGAGCTAAAGAAATAAATGAAGAAATGAAAATAGCTGCGGCACAAGCTATTGCTTCTCTTGCAAGAGAAGAAGTTCCTGATGAAGTGGTCAATGCTTACGGAGGTGAAAGACCTCATTATGGAAAAGATTATATCATTCCCTCAACTTTTGATCCTAGATTAATTAGTAGAATTCCTGCTGCAGTAGCTGAAGCAGCAATTAAGAGTGGTGTAGCTAGAAAAAAAATTAAAGATATTGAAACCTACAAAGATCAATTAATAAATAGACTTGATCCTTCAATGAGTATTATGCAAGGAATTAATGCTAAAATTAAAAAGAGTCCTAAAACTGTTGTTTTTGCCGAAGGTGAAGATGAAAATATGTTAAAAGCTGCAATTGCATACAAAAATAGTAGGTTAGGAACACCTATAGTTATTGGAAATGAGAAAAGAGTTAAAGAACAATTAAAAGAAATTGGTCTGGATGAAAATTACAAAATACAAATTGTAAATTCAACTAATAAGGAAAAGCGAGAAAATTATACAAAAAAATTATACAAGAAATTACAAAGACAGGGTCTTTTGGAAAGAGATGTGGACAGACTAATCCGAAATGACAGAATAGTCTGGGGGGCTTCTATGGTTGAATTTGGAGATGCTGATGCAATGGTAACAGGAAACATAAGACATTATGCTGCTTCAATTGAAAGTCTAAAAAAAGTTGTTGATCCAAGACCAGGAGAAATTTTATTTGGTCTGAATATGCTTATAACACCTGGAAAAACTATATTTATAGCTGACACTAGTGTTAATGATTTTCCATCTTCAGAAAATTTAGTAAAAATTGCTATTTCGAGTGTAAGAGTGGCCAAACTGTTTGGTTTTGAGCCTAAGGTGGCTTTTCTTTCCCACTCAACTTTTGGTAAACCTACTTCAAGAAATACTAAACATGTTAGAGATGCAATTCAAATGCTAAAAAATAAGAAAGTAGATTTTGACTTTGATGGTGAGATGCAGCCTGATGTAGCTTTGAACCCAATATATAAAGAAACTTATCCATTTTCAAAAATAGTTGGTAATGCAAATATTTTAATAATGCCGGCTTTACATAGTGCAGCTATATCAACAAAATTAATGAGAACTATCGGTGGAGCTAAAGTTATTGGTCCATTATTAATTGGACTTGGCCTTCCAATTGAAATAGCACCTCTTAGATCGTCTACTCATGATATATTGAACTTAGCGTCGGTAGCAGCTTATTCATCTGGTGTAATAGATTATAAAAATAAAAAAAATTAATTTTTATTTCTACTTAATTCAGAAACAAGATAAATTGTAGGTATAACTTTTTTAATTCCATATATTTTATTTGCTTCATTTACAACTTCTTGTTTTTCATCTTCATCTAATGCTATACCGAAGATATAAATCTTTTTATTAATAGTCTCTAGAGTATAGTTTGATGATTTAATTTTTTTATTAAAGATCAATGCCGTCCTTAATTGGGAGGTTATAAGTATATCACCTGCAGTTCCTCTAAAGCTTGTTTGTCCTTTTATTTCAATAGCATTATGAACTGATCTAACTCCTTTAGTTTCCCAGGCTAGTTTTGTAATTTTAATTTTCTCTTCGGGCTCATCTACCTTGCCAGTAACAAAGATTCTTCCGTCTAAGACCTCTACTTGTATCGATAAAAAATATTTTTTTTCAGTTAAAGTTAATCTTCCAATTAAGTTTTTTTGCATGATTGTGTCATCAATTTGCATGCCTACAGTTCTAGGGTCAAAAGTAATACTTACCCCCTTACCAAAACTTCCAACATTTTTTCCTGCACAAGATGTCAAAAACAAAATTATAACGAATATATTAAGAATTTTTTTCATTTTTTTTAATATTTAGACAAATTTTATAAACTTTATTTTTTGAAATATTATTCTTGCTCGAAATAAGTTTTACACTATCTTTTAAACTGTACTTTTTTAAATATTTCATTGCTTCTTTTTCAATATCGTAAACTGAGGAAGAATCATTTTTATTATAATTTTTAGAAATTACAACGGTAAATTCACCCTTAATCGGTGTTTTAAACTGTTTTATTGAGTCTACCTCGCCTCTTATAAATGTTTCATGGATCTTGGTTATTTCTTTAGCCAATAATATATTTCTACCTGAAAAATAAGACCTAAATTTTTCTATACAAAAGTTAATCTTATTAGCCGGTATAAAAAAAACTAGAGAATATTGAAGTTTTTTTAGATTTGATAAAACTCTTTCAAGTTCACTTAATTTTTTTGGGAGAAAACCATAAAAAATAAATTTATCTTCAAAGCCCGAAACACTCATTGAGGCAGTTACAGATGAAACTCCTGGAATAGGATAAATATCAATTTTCTTATTTATACATTCTTTAATCAATAAATGACCAGGGTCTGACAAAGTTGGAGTTCCAGCGTCTGATATTAATGACAAAATTTTGCCTCCATTTAAATATTCTATTATTTTTACAAGTTTTTTTTTTTCATTAAACTTATGATATGAGATGAGCTTTTTTTTGATTTTAAAATGGTTTAATAATTTAAGAGATCTTCTAGTGTCCTCACACAAAATTATCTCTGATTTTTTTAATACATCTAGAGCTCTTAATGTTATATCATTAAGATTACCTATGGGAGTTGATACAATATATAAACCTGGTTTAAGATCTTTCATAATTATAAATGATTAAAAAAATTATTATATTTTTATCTTATATATTCATAACTTTTAACACTAATTTATTAAGTGCTGAAAATAAAAAAGATGAACTTAAGATTGGGTTATTGGCGCCCTTTTCAGGTGAATATAAAAGCCTAGGTAATTCATTATTACTCTCTATACAACTCGCTTTAGATGAAATTGGTGATGAAAAAATAAAGATTATTCCAAGAGACTCTGGTTCTAATGATGCTAAAAAATTAAATCAGGCTATAAAAGAAATAACTAATTCAGGAGCTAAAATAATTATTGGACCAACAGAATCCTCTAACTTTGATGTTTTAAATACTTATAAAGACACAATTTTTATCTCCCTATCCAATAAACAACCTGAAATTAAAGAAAATGTAATTAGCATCGGAATAAGTTTGGAGTCACAAATAAGTGCGTTAGAAAAATTTATTAAAAAACAGAAAAAGACAAAAACAGTAATAATGTATCCTGAAAATGAATATAGTAATTTTATTGACGAAAAAATAAAAAAAATTAAATTAAAAAATTATAAAGTATTTAAATATAGTGCTGATCCTAAAATTCTTACCGGAGAGATCGAAAAGCTAACAAATTACTCACAAAGAAAAACAAACTTACAATCTAGAATAAAAATCCTTGAAAAAAAAGAAGATGAACAGTCAAAGAGAGAATTAATAAAATTAGAGCAAAAATATACCCTTGGAAATGTTAATTTTGACTCTGTTATAATAATTGATTTTGGAAATAGTTTAAAAAGTGTTTTAGGCTCTTTAGTTTTTCAAGATGTAAATGAAGATACTGTTTTATTCACTACAGTTAACCAGTGGTTTGACGAAAGTATTTTTTATGAAAATTCTGTAAAAAGTCTCTACTATCCTTCAGTTAATTTTAAAAATTTTAAAAAATATAACAATGATTACTTAAATAATTTTAAAATTTCGCCTAACGAAATCACAATTTTAGCTTATGATGCTTTAGGATTAATTTATTATATTTGGAAAAAGAATGGTGAAATAAAATCTATAAATGATTTTTTTGTAAAAGAAAAAATAATAGGAAAAATAGGTAGTTTTAGATTTGACAATGGTAAAGTCTATCAAGATCTTAAAATATATAAAACTGAAAATAAAAAATTTATAGAATTTTAGTTCTCTTTTTTATTTTTTGATAAGCAACATATCTATGATCTATCAACATCTTTTTTTTTTTAATCATTTGTCCATAGGTTATTTTATATTTTTTTGGAATAAAAATTGGATCATAACCAAAACCATTTTTTCCTAAAATTTTATTTGAAATATTACCTTTTACTTTGCCTACAGCACTTATACATTTCCCTTTTAAATCTTTTATGGTTATACAACATACAAAAGTAGCTTTTGTATTTTTAATTCTTCTTTTCCTATTTTTATATTCAACCATTTTAATTATTTTTTTCATTGCATTTTTGAAACTTCCATATTTTTTGGCCCACCTAGCTGAATAAATGCCTGGCATTTCATCTAAACACTCTACTGATAGGCCAGAGTCGTCGGATATAGTGGTCATCTTAGAAAACTTAAAAAAATATTTTGCTTTGAGTTGAGAGTTTTCAAAAAAACTCTTTCCAGTTTCTATTGGGCTCTTTATTTTGAAATATTTTGGCGAAAATTTTTTAAGTCTTTTAGGAAGTAAATAGCTCAATTCTCTAAATTTACCACTATTATTTGTACCAATTAAAATTTGATTTATTTTTTTCATATATGTCTAGTAATTAAACTTTTAACTCCTATATAACAAGAATGGAAAGCATGGACGATAAAAAAAACACTAAAGAAGCTAAAAAAGAAACTGAAAAAAAGGAATTGTCTACAGAAGAAAAGCTTCGAGAAGCTGAAGATAGAGCTTTAAGAGCTCTAGCTGAATTAGAAAATCAAAGAAGAAGATTTGAAAAAGAAATTAAAGAAGCATTAGAATTCGGTGGATTCAGTTTTGCAAAAGAAATTTTAGCACTATTAGATAATTTACAGAGAGCACAACAATCTATTAAAAATGATGAAACTTTAAAAAGTAGCAAAGACCTAGATAAATTTTTAAAAAACATTGAAGTTTTAGAAAAAGATCTGATTTCAATTTTCGAAAAAAACAATATAAAGAAAATTAATTGTATTAAGGAAAAGTTTAATCCTAATTCACACCAAGCAATGCTTGAAATTGAAGATGAAGCTATTGAACCAGGTATGGTAGTCAAAGAAATACAGCCTGGTTATATGTTTGGTGATAGGCTTTTAAGACCTTCCTTTGTTGCTGTTTCTAAGAGAAAATCTTCTGTAAGTGATAAAAAAAACAATAAAAAATAGTACTATGTATCTTGAAGAACAGAAAAAAAACCCCATATACAGAACTATGAAACAAAAGGATTTAACATAATTATATGAGTAGAGTAATAGGAATTGACTTAGGAACAACTAACTCTTGTGTAGCCATTATGGATGGTTCACAAGCTAAAGTTTTAGAAAATGCTGAAGGTGCAAGAACTACCCCTTCAGTAGTTGCATTTCTTGAAAAAGACGAAAAATTAGTAGGTCAGCCTGCAAAAAGACAAGCTGTCACAAATCCAGAAAACACAATTTTTGCTGCAAAGAGATTAATTGGAAGAACATTCGAAGATAGTTCGGTAAAAAAGGATATTGGAAAAGTTCCTTTTAAAATTATCAAATCTGAAAAAGGTGAAGCATGGGTAGAAGGTAAAGGGAAAAAATATTCTCCTTCACAAATATCTGCTTTTGTTTTGCAAAAAATGAAAG
>MDTB01163075.1_pt1 | contig 58129 bp, 53 predicted proteins | sample 811161 | NCBI WGS metagenome assembly MDTB01 (sample SAMN05326650, study PRJNA326480) | marine metagenome | isolation source: seawater | place: Mediterranean Sea | collected 2009 | reverse complement strand
GCTGCTACAGGTGATGTAACTGCTGCTGTTGGAGCTGCTGCTACAGCTGCTGCTGGTTTAGGTGCACAAGACCTAATGACATTAGCTGCTACAGCAATGCCATCATCATTTAATAACATTGTACTTGATTTTGGACTTAACGTAATTGATCCGTTAGTTGACTTACCAGATGCCCCTGTAGTTAAACAAACTACATGGACTCAAGCTGAGTTTGGGTATAAAGGTCAAATTACTAACAACATGACTTTAGCTGTTGATGCTTACCAAATTAACGTTGAAGGGTATGTCACTAGCCTTACAGGAACAAGTGGTATTGTAACTTCAGTGGGTAATGCTACAAGTTATGTTGCAGCGATTATGACTGGTATGGCAGGAAATACAGAGCTTTCAGCTATGATTAATGGTTGGGATGCTGTTGCTGCAGGTGGTAACGGAAACGGAACTGGTGCAGATGAATATGCTGCATTGATATTAGGTAATATTGCTCAAACTCCTATGGGAGCTATTTCTCCAACAAATTCACCATACGGTGGTAATTTAATTGTTGGATATAGACAATTAAGTTCAGATCTTGTTCTTAACGGACTTGAAACTACGCTTAATTATTTCCCAAACAGTAATTGGAACTTCTACATGAATATGTCACTTTTAAGTGATTCAATACTAGATGGCGATTATGAAGGAGCTGAACAACAAGTTGAAATGAATACCCCAAAATTTAAAATGGGTGGTGGTTTTCAATTTGTTGATGAAGGAAGATCATATGGTATGACTTTAAGATACCAAGATTCTTTTTTTGCAAATACTAATTTTGCAACTGGTGACGTTGAATCATTCTACACTCTTGGCTTAAACGCAAAATGGGATGTAGATGCAGTCGACGGTATGTCAGTTGGATTAGCAATTGATAACCTTACTGATCATAAACACAAACAGATGTTCTTAGGTCCTGAATTGGGCAGATTTACAACTTTAAGTGTTGGATACGATCTGTAAAATCTTAAGTTTATTAAGTAATAAAAAAGCCCTCATTTTTGAGGGCTTTTTTATTGAATAAATTTTTTAATAATTGATTAGTCTTTACCAACTTTCAACCAAGGTAAAGCAACAAGATCTACATTCCCACCGGTGATAACCAATACAATCTTTTGACCAGCAAATTTTTCTTTATTTTTTATTACCGCAGCTAGGGCTAATGCGCAGGACGGTTCGATAACAATTTTCATCCTCTCCCAAATAAGGCGTGTAGTATCAATAATTTCCTGCTCTGTAGCTAAAACAATATCATCTACATTCTCTTGAATGATTGGAAGTGTAAGTTGACCAACGATAGCCATCAATCCATCCGCAATAGATTCTCTATGCTTCATATCAATACGTTTATTAGCATTATACATTTGATAAGTATCATCAACACTCTCTGGTTCGCATCCAATAATTTTTACTGATGAATTAAGTTCTTTTAAGGCAATTGAAATACCGCTTATTAAGCCACCGCCGCCAATTGGAACGACAACTGAATCAAACTCTGGTACCTGTTCAATTATTTCTAAAGCGATTGTTCCTTGTCCAGCCATTACATCAAAATTATCGTACGGGTGAATAGATATTCTATTATTTTTTTCAACGGTCTTATAAAAAAGTTCATCTCTTTCTGCCATAGTATCACAAAAAATCATATTACCGTTGTAAGTCTTTACATTGTGTATTTTTGCTTTAGATACGCTCTTTGCCATAACAACATCGGCATGAACACCCTTTAGATAAGCTGCGCATGCAATAGCACCACCATGATTACCTGAAGACTGACAGGCAACACCTTGGGCTTTTTCCGATTCGGTTAGAGAAAAGACTGCATTGGTCGCTCCCCTAATTTTAAATGAACCGGTTTTTTGAAAATTTTCACACTTAAAATAAAGCTCCATATCAAGAAGGCTATTAAAGTATTCTGATGTTAAAACAGGTGTGTTACGAACTATTGAATCAGTTCTTTTACGCGCACTTTTAATATCTTCTAATGTTGGTCTTTGAGATAACATCTGGTACTACTTAATGTAAACTAGCTTTCCGACGTCCGTAAAATTACCAGATCTTATTTGATAAAAATAAACACCACTACTTACTTCATCACCATCATCATTTTTAGCATCCCACATAACAGATTGGAATCCGAATCTTGGTTCATTATCAATTAATGTTCTGACTGTTCTACCGCGAATATCTAAAATTACCATGGTAATATCATCCGTTGCTGGCATATCAAATTCAATAGTGGTTCCTCCACTTGTAAATGGATTTGGATAACTTTGTGCTAAACGGTAATTGGCTGGAGCTGTTTGCAAAAATTCATATCCCTCTGCTACAACCTGATTTGATTTGCTATATGAAGAATAACTCAATCGCAAAAATTCATAATTATCTTGTAAATTATCAAAACTAAAAGCTAGCTCAATTGGAGAAGTCCTATCAGCGCTGTAATCTGCAGCTTCAATTTGAATTACACCTTCATCAATGCTACTTGCATTTAGTACCATGTTATTATTTATGCTACTTGAAAGATAGTCAATCGAGTATTTATCGGTGTTATACTCTAAATAAAATTGTGTTGTTGATGCTTCAACAGGAAATCTAACCATAAGCTTACCATTCATAATTCTCAAATATGGTGAATCTCCTTGAATTGTATAATTTGGAGCTTCTATACCGTTTTCGATTAGTGACCAATTCCACATGGATTCAAACATAGCTAAATCGTTGCTATCTGAAACACCATCAAAATTTGGGAAAAAGTATGGAGCACTTCCAGTCACTGGAGCAATATCAATTCCAGGATAATTTGAAATAAAGTATGTATAATCATTAAAGTCAACGTCCCAATCACCATCAAAATCAGCAACTAAACTTCCAAAATAATAGAAGCTTTTACTAACTGTAGCTGAATTCAATCCTACTAAGTCTTGTGCGTAAACATTCACAAAATATTGTTGGTAATCATTTAAATCTAAATTTGACAAAGAAATGTATGTAGTTGGTTGTGGTATTGCTTCAAGTATCTCATCTCCATTTGGTGATAAACCAACTGATACATAATACTCTTGTATTCCGCTTGTTTCATCATTGAAATCTCTTAATACAAGGTTTAGGTCAGGTGTTTGCGTTACATACTGTGAATCTTTAATATTTCCAATTTCTACAGTACCAACATTAGGAGCTTCAGTATCAACAATAATTACAATTTCATTTGACCCTAAATTGTTTTCACCGGATTCAACGCCAGTGCAACTATTTGAGCTGACCGAAACCTTCACTTCCCCATCATTTATTGCTTCAATTTCAAAACTAAAAGTTGATCCATCTCCACCGTTGAAACTTACAACTGAGGCATTTGTTAAAACTAAATCATCTTGCGTAAAGCCAGTAACCTCTTCATTAAACACAACATCAATAGTAAACTGTTTTTGCGAAGTAGCGTACGAAACCTCTGAGGAGACTTGTGTTGTAACTCCATTGACTACCTGGGCCCATGTTCTGTTGGCTGCCCACGCGTAACCTTCCAGTGCCTGTTGCTCTGAAAACATCCTCATTTGGTCATCATAAACATAGTCCATGTAATTCATGAACTGATCACCTTTTCCAGTAGTACCTATACAACTATTGACGGCACCTCTACCATAGAAATTTCCACTACCAGTAGGCCACTCATAAATATTAGCAGTTCTATTATTTTGCGTTTGAGCAGGAATATCGCTCCATAAAGCTTGATTGCAATTACCAGAATTAAAAGTATGGTTAAAGGTAAAATTATGTCCTAATTCATGAGTAAGAGTTCTTCCTCTGCTATAATTTCCTGCTGTACCAGGCATTTCAACTGAACCAACTGATTCTGTTAAAACAACACATTCAGGAAACCCTAAATAAGCTTGCCCTAACAGACCTCCAGTTAAGGGTGCAAGATAAATATTCATGTAGCCAGCTTGATAACCACCAGCTGCTCCGCTATCTGTGGGAGTGCTGCTAGCTAAATTACTTGCTTCACTTACTCCACTAACACTGCTTTGGCTGATATTGTATCTTCTTATTGTCACTCCATCAACCAAATTTTCTCCAGAAGTTTCACCAACTGCGCCAACAAAAACTACATTATGAGTACCCCTGACTGCTTGATGACTATAATCTATTCCTGGATCATTTGGTGCATCAGAGGGATTTGGTGCTGATGGAATTTCATCTCCATCTGGATTAGTATTAGAAAAATCTAAATTAATTTGGTCAAAATTAGCTCCAATTTGCGAAGCTGCTAAATTCCCAGAAGATGTAGAATATAAAACGTGAAAAATAACTGGAATATAAATAGTATTTTGCGAACGATTATCGATTTTCCATTGAGGATTATCTCTAATCATCTCTTGTGCTTTTAAAATCTCAGCATCTCTTTTTAATATAAATTCAGGATTTGTGAGCTGAAGTTCTTGCTCTAGCTCATCAGCTGCACATCTAACCCACTCTTCATGATTATGCACATGCTGTGAACACAAAAAGCTGAAAAACACTGTAAATATCAATAATTTTTTATGCATACTTGGTATCCTAAATTAATAAAACATCAATAAAACAAATATAATTGCTATTAAGACAAAAAAAAATAAATTTCTAAAGCTTAAAGATGTTAGAGGATTTCTTGTAATAGTCTTTCATAGTTTCAAGTCTTACCTCTTCATATCCTCTAATAATATCAGGTAAAACTGAGAAATCTTTCAGAGATTGATATTCTCCATTACCAATTTTATCTAGATTTTTTGAAATGGTTGTCTTGTAATGCTCTAGAGCCTTTTCGTCAGCTTTTCTAACTTCGCCGCTAAACCATGCCATAAAGTCCAAAGGGGTTCCTCTCAAAAACTTCATATTTTTTAACATTACGTAAAACACTTTAAACCAAGAACCAAGAGCAATTTTTGACTTAACACCGGGAAGAAGATTTAAAATTGGTATATTTTGCATTGCCTTTAAAAATGGTGGATGTAACATGTAACTAATTTTTGCAGATTTACCAAACTCTTTACTTATTGCAGAATCAAGCTCTGTTTTAAGCGATAATCTGGCTACTTCATATTCATCTTTCGTTGCCATTAGCTTAAATAAATACTTAGCTACATTTTGCGTCAAATCTGAGCTAGATCTTTGCTCTTTTTCTTTCATGTAAACTTTATCAACAAAATTAATATATTCTTCTGCGAAAGATAGGTTTTGATAGTTTATAAGTTCTTGTGTTCGAAATTCTAGAATCTTTTTTAATTTGTCATCTGGCGAAATTGAATCAATTAAATTAACAGCTTCTTGAGATAAATTAGGCTCTACAGCTAGGCTACCCGAACGATATAAATTAATAGTATCAATCCAATGTGGATCAGAAACCACTTTTCTTCCAATATTAAATGCTGCTGTATTTTGCTTGACAGCAACTCCATTTATTTTGATAGCTCTTTCTATTGATTCATTAGATAAAGGAATGACACCGGACTGATAAGCCGCTCCTATTACAATGAAATTAGCTTGCATATTACTTCCAAAGAAGTGCTCAGAAAGCTCGGTGGCATTTAATAGAGCGCTATCTTTAGAATATTCTTTAATAAGATCAATCATAAAGGATGCTTCAGGGTATTCCTGAGCCGTTGACCTAACCATATCTCCAGTAGGTATCTCTGATACAGAAATAATAGAAGTTGAATTTTCAGTGCTAAGTTTAGCCATATTTTTTGGGTTGACACCTGTTAATAAATCAAAAATTAAATAGGCATCAGATTCACCATTAGCTACTCTACTTGAATATTCCTTATTATTTTTTACAATTTTTAAATGTGAAACGACTGATCCACCTTTTTGACTTAAACCAGTTTGATCTAAAGCAATTACTTTTTTATTTTCGATAAAAGCTGCTGTTGAAATAATTTGATTTACGGTGACAACGCCTGTTCCCCCAATACCAAGCATAAAAATATTTGCCACATCTTTTTGAATCTTTTTAGGATTTGGAATAATTGAAGGATCAAAATTTATTTCGGGTAATAGTCTTTTATCATTTTTTTCTGAAGGAATAACCTGAATAAATGAAGGGCAATTACCTTCTACACAAGAATAATCTTTGTTACAAGAAGGTTGATCAATTTGGGTTTTTCTTCCATATTCCGTTTTGATTGGCTGAACACTTAAACAGTTTGATTTTACTCCGCAATCTCCGCACCCTTCACAAACAGCTTCATTAATAAAAATCCTTTTCTTTGGTTCATGTACGAGTCCACGCTTTCTTAGTCTCCTTAAATTTGCAGCACAAGATTGATCATGAATTAATACGGTTACACCCTTTACTTCTTTTAATTTTTGTTGAGCATCAACGATGTGATCTCTATCCATAATTTCAATATCTTTATCCCATCTGGATTTTTCTATTGAATCGTATGCAGAAGTATCATCTGTAGTTATAATAACTTTTTCAACACCTTGGGATTTTAAATATTTTGTAAGTTCTGGAAGATCTAAGCCACCATCTGGATCTTGGGCACCAGTCATTGCCACTGCTCTATTATATAAAATTTTATATGTTATATGTGACTTGGCTGCAATTGCTTGTCTTAAAGCCAAAGAACCTGAATGAAAAAAAGTCCCATCTCCGATATTTTGAAACATATGCTCTTTTTCAATAAAAGGCTCCATTCCAGCCCATTGGGCACCTTCGCCACCCATATGGGTTGTACCAAATGCTTTACCATCATCTACAAACATTGCCATTAAATGGCAGCCAATTCCACCAAAAGCTGAATCACCTTCTGGTAATTTTACCGTAGATGTATTATGAGGACACCCAGAACAAAAATACATAGATCTAGAACTTAAAGATTGTCCATAAATTCTTTTATCGACTTCAGAAATAATATTGATTTTTTTATTATCAGACTCAACTCCAAATCTTGATGAATATCTTTCAAATAATATTTTAGATAAATCATCAGCAGTTAATTCTCCATATCCTGGAATTAAAGGTTTATTATCTTCATCTTTTTTTCCAACAATGTTAGGCTTATTACTGTAATTATAAATTTCTTCTTTAATCAACATTTCAATAAATGATCTTTTCTCTTCGATAATAAATATTTCATCTAAATTTTCAGAAAAACTCTTAATAATATTACTATCGACTGGAAAAGTTGCTCCAAGCTTTAAAACCCTAACACCTTTTTTATTGAGAAATTCTTTATCCCATCCCAAGGAATCAAGAGCTTCTAAAACATCATAATAAGTCTTACCGGCGGTAATAATTCCTACACAATCATTATCTGAACGAATTGTAATTTTATTTATGTTATTTGATGCTAAGAAATGTTTTGCTGCTTCTATTCTTCCTAAATGAATTTCTTTTTCTGTCGGTAAACTGTGGTGGCCAACAAGTTTAGCATTTTGGGTGTGTTTCCATGGTTGTCCATTGTATTGAAAATCAGGAATATTAATATTGATTCTTTCTGGATGAACAATAACACTACTAAATGCATCAGCTATATCCGTCACGATTTTGAAGCCAGACCATAGTCCTGAATAACGCGACATTTCATACGCATATCTTCCTAGGTCTAGAACCTCCTGAATATTTCCGGGGTAGAAAATTGGCATCATTGCATCAAATAATGCAGGCTCAGACTGCGATGGCAAAGTAGAAGATTTGCATGAAGGATCATCTCCTGCTACTGCCAAAACACCACCATTCTTACCAACTCCTAAAAAGTTGGCGTGTCTAAAAATATCACCAGATCTGTCAACTCCTGGGGCTTTACCATACCACATACCAAGGACGCCATCATATTTAACATTAGATACCATTCCTGCCATCTGGCTACCGTAAATTAATGTAGCTCCTAGGTCTTCATTAACACCAGGAATGAAGTTTACGTTATGTTGGTCTAATAATTTTTTATTGCGAACTAGATTTATGTCAAGAACTCCAACTGGAGAACCTCTGTAACCTGAAACTAAAGTCCCTGTATTCAGTCCTTTTATTAGGTCTGCCCTGTTTTGGTCTAAAAGAAGACGAACAAGAGCCTGAATACCAGAAAGAACTATTCTTCCTTCTAGAAGTGTATATTTGTCTTCGAGCGAAAATTTGTTGTTCAATTTTGAATCTGTCATATGCGTTAAATGCATTAAATATTAACACAGAATATCTAGCAAAACAAGTAGGCATAATAATGTCATTTAAAATTTATTTATTAGTTTTACTCCCTTTTTTGAAAAAAAATACAATTTTACATTTTAAATCTTGACACAATCAAAAAAAAATAAATAAGTTGAAAGGCCAGCCAATAAGCTTTTCGAAAGCTAAGTATTTGCAAAATAAAAATAATCTCATTATGAGATTTTTGTCTGCGGACAAAATAAATATTAATAAAAACCGAGGGTGGAATTAGAGAATTATGGCGGAAGCATTAGAAATAAACTTTCCAACTGAAAACGAAAAGAATCCAAAAATTGATTCAGAATTAAAGAATCAAATCTTAGGCTATAATGTCAAAGAAGCTATGGATACCAACGAAGTTGAAAGTTGTCCAGAAGAATACAAAGTAGAGAACTATTACAAAGAAGACGAACTTGGTCGAAGCGTCCTTGAAATGAAATACCTTGCACCAGGAGAAAAAAATCCTTGGAGTTTATGGAAAAGGCAGGCCAAAGCACTAGCAAGTGTTGAAAAAACTCCTGACTTACAAAAAAAATGGGAGCTTTCTTTCTTTGAAGCATTAGAAAATTTTAAATTTGTTCCTGGTGGAAGAATTATGCACGGTGCAGGGCGTGAAGATATCACAACCACGTTAAATAACTGTTATGTCGTGGGAATAAAAGATGATTCAATCAAATCAATATATGATTGTGTGATCCAAGAAGCAATGACTTACAAGTATGGTGGTGGTTGTGGACACGACTTATCAGTCTTACGACCTGGTGGCGATGAAATCCTAGGAACAGGAGGAAATTCATGTGGTCCTGTTGGTTTTATGAACCTATTTAGTGAGAATACGAATACGATTGCACAGCACGGTAGAAGAGGTGCAAACATGCAAACATTAAGAGTAGACCACCCAGACATAGAGAAGTTTATTGAAATTAAAACTGGCGATGTTGATATGGTTAAATATTCAAATATCTCTGTTTTACTAACAGATGAATTCATGGACGCTGTACAAAATGAATCAGACTTTGATTTACAATGGGGTGGTAAAGTCTATACAACAGTAAAAGCAAAAGATTTATGGATGAAAATCATTGAGCATGCTCATTCAAGCGCGGAACCAGGATTACTTTTTTGGGACACAATGACAAAGTATCATAATGCCGAGTACTGTAGCCCACTTGTATCAACGAATCCTTGTGCTGAACAGCCGTTACCAGATGGAGGTTGTTGTAACCTCGGTGCACTAAATCTAGAAAGATTTGTAGACCAAAATGGTAATTTTGACTACGATGGATTTAAAGAAACAACAGCCGTTGGCGCAAGATTTTTAGATAATGTTATTGATTATAATCTTGAGAGGCATGCTCTTGAGGATCAGAAGCAAAATGCAATAAATGATCGTCGTGTAGGTCTTGGAATACTTGGTCTTGGTGATATGCTTGTGAAAATGGGTATCAAATATGATTCTGATGAAGCATTGGATACTATTGCAAAAGTAATGGAAATTCACAGAGATACCGCTTACGAAACAAGTGTTGAACTAGCAAAAGAGAAAGGGCAATTCCCTAATTTTGACTGGGACGGTTACTCGCAAAGTCTTTTCGTAAAAGATCTTCCTAAGAAGCTGCAAACAAAGATAAAGAATCATGGTGTAAGAAATTGTACACTAACTACAGTAGCCCCAACAGGAAGCGGAGCAATTGTTGCTAAAGTTACCTCAGGAGTCGAACCTATTTTTGCAACTTCTTACAAACGCAAAGTTAAGAAAAACGATAGTTTAGGTAAAGAGTTTGATACTTTTACTGTATACCATCCTGTTGTCAAAGAAATGTTTGGTACGGATGAAAACTTGCCTGAATATGTAGTTACAGCACATAATGTTGACCCATTCTTTAGGGTGAAAATGCAGGGTGTTGTTCAGAAGTATATTGATAGCTCAATCTCTTCAACTGTTAATTTAGCTGAAGAAACCACTGTAGATGCGGTTGCAGATATTTATATGAAAGCTTACAAAGCAGATTTAAAAGGAATCACTGTATACAGAGAAGGTTCAAGAGAAGGAATTCTTATTACAGAAGAAAAGTCATCTGAGAATATATCCACAGACGACACAGCATCTGAAAAGAAAACAGCCCGCATGCGTCCTCAAATCACTGAAGGTAGAACAAGACGTATGAGAACTGGCGATGGAACACTCTATGTCACAGTAAATGAAGACGAAAACGGACTATGTGAAGTATTCACTGCCATAGGTAAAGCAGGCGGTACAGTTGCTGCACAAACAGAGGCTATCAGTAGATTGATTTCGTTGTCGCTTCGCTCTGGAGTTGACCCAAATAGCATTATTAATCAATTAAAAGGTATTAGTGGTCCAAACCCAACATGGGAAGATGGACAGTTGATTCTATCTACACCTGATGCAATCGGTAGAGCTCTCGAGTCTTTCGTAAATGGCGAAGTTGAATCAGACGACAGTAAAAAAAAAGTTCAATTTGAGCTAGCTGACGATAATACTACGGCTTCAGTAAAAGGACCTGCAAAAGAATATGGTCAAAACTGTAGTGAATGCGATGGAAGAGGGATAGTTAATGAAGGCGGATGCTTAATTTGTAAAGATTGTGGCTGGTCTAAGTGCGAATAAGTTCCAGAAAATAAGTTACTGATCTAAAATTTCAACTTCTTTCTCTTTTTGAACAGAATTCAACCTCTTGATAAATGAATCTGTTACTTCTTGGATGTCATCCATAAATTTCTTCATGTCATCTTCTGGAATTTTTTGCTCTTCTTCCACTCTTTTGGCAGATTGAATAATTTCTCTTCGAATATTTCTGACAGAAATTCTTCCATCTTCGACAACCTTAGATGCAACTTTTACCAATTCTTGTCTTCTTTCGACAGAGAGCGGAGGAAAAGTAATCATAATACTATTTCCATTATTAGATGGATTAAACCCTAAGTCGGATTCTAAAATAGCTTTTTCTATATCATCAATAGATGTTTTATCAAAAGGTTGAATGTTTATTGTAATTGCATCCATTGCTGAAATATTTGCAATTTGGTTTAATGGTGTTTCATTATCATAATAATTTACTAGAATTTTATTAAACATTTCTGGATTTGCTCTACCAGTCCTAATTTTAGTAAGCTCACTTGAAACAAAAGTTATAGTTTGTTCCATTTTTGATTTTGCCGAATCTAAACTTTGAATTAACATACTATTCTACGCTTGTGCCTATATTATTATTTCCATTTAAAAAATTATATAGATTATTTTCTTTTGTAATATCTAAAACATGTATAGGCATCTTATTCTCTTTACACAAAGTTATTGCTGTAAGATCCATTATTGCTAATTCTTTTTCAAGAACTTCAGAAAAACTTATAGATTCAAATTTTTTAGCATTTGAGTTAATTTTTGGATCTGAATCAAATACTCCATCAACTTTAGTTCCTTTTATTAATAAATCACAATTTAACTCAGCTGCCCTCAATGCTGCTGCGCTATCAGTACTAAAAAAAGGATTTCCAGTGCCTCCAGCTATTATAACAATACGCCCTTTATCTAAATGCCTAATTGCCCTTCTTCTAATATAGGGTTCAGCAATTTTGGGAATATCAATACCAGACAATGTACGTGTTTCACAACCCACTTGCTCTAATGAATCTTGAATTGTAACAGAGTTGATAATTGTTCCAACCATTCCAATATAATCTGCTGTAACCCTATCCATACCTTTTTCATAGGCATCTCTACCTCTAAAAATATTACCTGCACCTAAAACGATACCAATATCAATATTGAGCTTTTTTAGTGTAACAATTTCTTTAGCAAGTTGTTGGGCAATTTTAGGGTCTACGCCTTGGGGTTGATTTCCAGAAAGAATTTCACCACTTAATTTAAGTAGTACTCTTCTTCTTTTGTTTTGAAACATTAACTTGACTGTTCACCAAGAGCAAATCTTACAAATCTATTGATTGTAATATTTTCACCTAGCTTGGCTACTGCTTCTTGAACTAATTGTGAAATAGTCATATCAGGGTTTTTAACAAATGATTGATGCATTAAACAATTATCTTGAACAAATTTACTTAACTTTCCTTCAACAATCTTATCAACAACGTTCTCAGGCTTTCCTGACGATTTAGCCTGATCAATAAAAATTTCTTTTTCTCTATCAAGAATCTCTTTAGCAATTCCAGTTTCATCTACTGCTAATGGATTAGAAGCAGCGACTTGCATAGCAATATTATTAGCAAGCTCGTTAAACCCTTCCGTCTTTGCTACAAAGTCAGTTTCACAACCAACTTCAACAAGCACACCAAGCTTATTTCCATGATGAATATATGAAAAAATAACACCTTCATTTGCAGCTCTTGATGATTTCTTTTCTGCTTTTGCGATACCAGTTTTTCTAAGCTGATCAACGGCTAAGTCAAGATCTCCATCAACTTCCATTAATGCTTTTTTACAGTCCATCATTCCTGCACCAGTTCTCTCTCTTAAAGTTTTAACTAGTTTAGCATCAACGCTCATTTATTTACCCTTTAATGTTTTCTTTGCTTGAATTTTTGCTAGAAGCAGCTTGTTCGTTATTATCTTCATCTTTTTTACTAGATGAAATGATTGTATTTACTATCTCATTTACTAAAAGTTGAATTGTTCGAATAGAATCATCGTTTGCTGGTATAGGATAGTCACAAAGTGACGGATCAGTATTTGAGTCGACAATACATACAATTGGTATTTCAAGTTTTTTGGCTTCTTCGATTGCAATCGATTCCGTTTTACCATCAACAATAACAACTGCATTAGGAAGCTTTTTCATATCTTTAATGCCTCTATGCTGATCAGATAATTTAATTTTTTCTCTGTTTAATTGTAAAAGCTCTTTCTTTGTTAGGTCTTCAAAAATCGGAGATCCTTCTTTTTCAAGAGAATGTAATCTTTTGATGCTTTTTTTGATTGTTGAAAAATTAGTTAATGTCCCACCAAGCCATCTTTCAACTATATAAAACATTCCACATCTATCAGCTTCTTGCTGAATAACATCTTTAGCATGTTTTTTTGTTCCTACGAAAAGGATTTCGCCATTTCTTTGAACAGTATGAGCTATAAAATTTAATGCTTTATCTAGCTTGACGAGTGTATCATCTAGATTTATGATGTCTATACCATTTTTTTGTGAAACTACATAATCTTTAAAATTTGGATCAGTCTTACTACTTACGTGGCCGAAGTGTGCACCTGAATTAAGTAAATCTTCTTTAGTAATTTTTTGCATAATGTTATCTTTTTGAAAATTGGAACTTTTTTCTTGCTCCAGGTTGTCCATATTTTTTTCTTTCCACTTCTCTAGCATCTCTTGTTAACAATCCATGAGCTTTAAGCTGGGATCTAAATTCATCATCAATTTTTAATAGTGCTCTAGCTATTCCTAATTGAATTGCTCCTGCTTGACCAGTTAGACCTCCGCCTTTAACATTAATTTTAATATCGTACTTCCCTTTTAGGTTAAGGACTTCTAAAGGTTTTACAGCATGAATAACTAAAGATTCTCTCTTTAAATAGTTGTTGATGTCGTCAGAAACGTTATTAATAGAGAAGATTCCTTTCCCGTCAGTTAAATAAACTCTAGCAGTTGAATTTTTTCTTCTTCCAACACCATTGTAGAACTCTTTCTTCATTAATTTGAACTCCACTCTTTGGGCTGCTGAGCATCATGTCCATGTTTATTGTCTTTGTATACTCTAACATGTTTAAAAATTTCCCTACCAAGCTTATTTTTTGGCAACATTCCCTTAACAGCATTAAGCAAAATTTTCTCTGAGTCATTCTTAATAAGCTCACTAAAACTAGAATATTTAACCCCTCCTGGATAACCTGAATGTCTAAAATACTTTTTAGTTTCAGATTTATTTCCAGTAACTCTTATTTTTTCAGCATTTATAATAATTACTGCATCTCCCATGTAAATGTTTGGAGAATAGTCAGGACGATGTTTTCCTCTGAGAACTTGAGCAACTTCAGAAGAAAATCTTCCCAACACTTTGTCAGTCGCATCAAAAAGCCACCACTGCTGACTAACATCTTTTGCTGATATAGTTTTAGTTATCTTTTTCATAGTTTTATAAAAATGCTCTGGAACTTAATTGATGTGTTACCATTAGTCAATGATTAATGATAGAGAATTATAAAGTAAAAAATTGATTTTTAGAAATTACATATTTTACTTTTCCAATAAGATCTTTACCTACAAATGGTGAGTTAGAAGATTTAGATAAAATATGACTATATTCAAATTTCCACTTCTCGTTTGGGTTAAAGACTGTTATTTGAGCATTGTTACCAATAGAAAATAAATTTGTTTCTAAATTCATAACTTTTCTGGGATTAACAGTAATTTTTTCAATTAATGATTTAAGGCTCATCCCATTCTCTTTTACTAAAACCTTATTTATTACTCCAAAACATGATTCGAGACCGATCATTCCAAATGCGGCCTCATTAAAAGTTGTTTCTTTGTCTTCAATAGTATGTGGAGCATGGTCAGTAGCTATGCAATCAATTAATCCTGATTTTATTCCCTCAATAAGAGCTTTTCTATCTTTCTTGGATCTGACAGGGGGAGCTACTTTTAAATTTGTGTCAAATGAATTTATATCTTCATCGATAAAATATAAATGATGTGGAGAAACTTCAGCTGTAATTAAATCATTTTTGCTTTTAAATTTTTTCAATAAATCTACAGCCTCTTTTGTTGATAAATGTAATAAATGTAATTTACTATTTAACGACTTAGCTAGTATTAAATCTCTATATACCATTACAGCTTCTCCTAAACCTGAGTTGCCTTTTAAACCTAAATTATTTGAAGTAGAAGAAGCATTCATTACTCCCTCATTTCTTAAAAATATATCTTCTGCATGGTTCATTATTGGCATATCTAGCATTTTAGCATATGTTAAAGCTAATTTCATAAATTGAGCATTTTGAATTGGAATACCATCATCACTAAAAGCTATTGCACCATTTTTTTGCATTAATAACATCTCAGTTAGCTCTTTGCCTTTCATTCCTTTTGATACTGCCCCTATTGGAAATATTTCAATGGGTAATTTCTTACTTTTACTTACTATGTAATTGATATTCTCTGGAGAATCAATAACAGGATTAGTGTTAGCCATAGTGCAGACCTGAGTAAATCCTCCTGCTAATGCAGCATATGATCCCGATTCAAGATTCTCTTTATCTTCTCTTCCCGGTTCTCTGAAATGAACATGCATATCACAAAATCCGTGCGTTACAACTAAACCTTTGCAATCAATTATTTTATAATCTTTACCTACAGAAGAAATATTATTAGAAATTTTTGAAATTTTTCCACCCTCAATTAAAACATCACCATTAAAAGTTTTTTTAGAAAAAGGATCTATAATTCTACCAGACTTTAACAATACTTTTCTTGCATTTATCCTTTTGATCATAACTTATTACCTCCGTCACCAAGCAATAAATATAAAATGGACATTCTCGAGGCTACTCCATTGAGAACTTGATCTAAAATAACAGCATTATCTGAATCTGCAACCTTACTATCAATTTCAACTCCTCTATTCATTGGACCAGGATGCATAATAACAATATCTTTTTTTAATTTACTTATTCTTTCATAGGTTAGACCAAATTCACTATGATATTCTCTTTTTGAAGGAATTCTTCCAAGATGCATTCTCTCTAATTGAATTCTGAGAGCAATAACAGCATCACACCAATTAAGAACTTCATCTAAATTATATGTAATATTTATACCTAATTTTTTTGCATCACTTGGTAATAAAGTACTTGGTCCACATACTACTACTTTGGCCCCAAGGTTTTTTAATGCAAAAATATTACTTCTTGCTACCCTACTGTTAAGAATGTCTCCAACAATACCAATTTTTAAACCCTTTATTTTTCCAAATTTTTCTTTAAGAGTCACCATGTCTAAAATTGCCTGGGTTGGATGCTCATGAGAACCGTCTCCAGCATTTATTACAGCTCCATCAATATACTCAGTTAATTTTAAAGCTGAACCTGGATGCCCATGACGAATCACAGCACCATCTATTTTCATTGACTCAATATTTTGAACGGTATCTTTCAGAGTTTCTCCTTTTTTAACACTGCTTGTAGACGCAGAAAAATTGATACTATCAGCACCTAATCTTTTTTCTGCAAGGGAAAAACTGATTTTTGTTCTTGTTGAATTTTCAAAAAACATATTAACAATTGTTTTTCCTTTAAGAAGTATAGATTTTCTTGATTCAGTATTAAGAATTTTTTTAAACTCAAAAGAAGTATCGATTATTTTATTCAAATCAGAAATTGGAAAATGTTCTAAACCGATAAGATGTTTGCTTTTTAACATTAATTCTCCAATTGTTTGCGAAAATTAGTTTATTTGAATCAATTTATCAACAATATCATTGTATGTCATTTTTTCCAAGTCAAATGACAGATGATGCTTATGAGAATTAAACCATTTATTCTGTCTTTTAGCATACTGGCGAGTTCTAATAAATATTTTTTCAAAAGCATCATCAATAGATATTTTTTTATTTAAAAACTCTGTTAACTCTTTAAAACCGATATAATCTATGTGTGTGATATCAATATTCATTTTTATCAAAGAACTAACCTCTTCAATCATTCCTTCTTCAATCATTTGCTTTAATCTTTTTTCTAACCTAGGATGCAAAGAACTATTATCCATTTTCAAATAAATAAAGAGATAATCATCAAGATATTTACTTTTTTTTGATGATAAATTAAAGTTTTCAGAGATGGGCATTCCTGTGGTTTCAAAAATCTCTAATGCCCTAACTAGTCTTTTTTTATTATTGATATGGACCTTTTTAATATATTTTGGATCTATTTTTTTTAGTTTATTATATAATTTTATTTTATCATTTTCATAATCTAGTTCAAGTTTTTTTCTTAATTCAATATTTGTACAACTTCCTTCAAAAATACCTTCGAGAAGAGAATTAAAATACAATCCAGTACCACCACAAAGAATTGGAGAATTTCCTCTAGAAATTATATCTTCAATTTTAGAATCGATTAATTGTAAGTATTCACCAGATGATATTGTTTCGTTTAAGTTTTTAAATCCAACTAGATGGTGAGGAATTTCATTTAATTGTGTTTTTGATGGCTGTGCAGTTCCGATTGAAATTCCATCATAAATCTGTCTAGAATCCACTCCTATAATTTCTCCGTTTATTTTTTTAGCCAGTTTAATTGCTAAATTTGATTTTCCAATTCCAGTTGGACCAAAAATTGAAAATATTTTTTTCAATTAGGCGCCTGTTAATAAACGGAAAATAATTGAAACTGGGGTGAGGATAATTGTTGATAATATTGGAATACCTATTAAGTTTAAAATCACAAGGGCAATAAGAATTCTTGGACCATATATTTCGATATTATATAGGGTTTGAGGATTCTTTACAATTAATGGAAGAATTCGTGATCCATCTAGTGGGTTTAACGGTAATAAATTAAAAATTGCTAAAACAATATTAATTTGAATAAATATTTCTAAGGGAAAGATTACTTCTTCACTTAGTTGAAATAAAAAATTTAATCTATAAAATATAGATGCTAAAAAAGCTAAGAACATATTTGATGCTGGGCCAGCCATAGCTATCATCATCATATCTTTTCTTGGGTCTTGTAGATTTTGAATACTTACTGGAACAGGTTTGGCCCAACCAAAACCTAAAAAATATAAAGCAAATGTTCCAAAAGCATCTAAGTGATTAAATGGATTAAGATTCATTCTATTTTGATAATAAGATGTATAATCTCCAAGTAGATATGCAACTCTTGCATGAGCATATTCATGAAATGTTAGAGCAAAAAGAATGGTTGGCACTAAAACTAACTGAATTTCGATTGGTAAGCTTGCTATTCCCATGCTATAAGATAATTAATTCTTTTTTTTATCAAAAGCTTTCATGTATTCAGTATCAATAAAATCTTTTGATAGGTGAATATATATTTCAGTTGTTGAAATATCAGCATGACCAAGCAATTTTTGAATTTCAATTAAGTTTGCACCTCCGTCAACTAAGTGAGTTGCAAAAGAATGCCTGAAAGTATGAGGAGACACAGATTTGGTAATTCCTGCAAGCTTTACATATTTTTTGATTGATTGCCAAACGGCAGCTCTAGTTAATTTCTTTCCATTATTACTTAAGAAGACAAACTTGCTTTCTGACGATTTCCTATTCAAAAGTATATGGCGAGATTGATAAAAATACTTTTCAAGCCATTCTTTAGCGTAAAAAGTAAGTGGAATAATCCTTTCTTTATTACCTTTACCAAAAAATCTGATGACATTTGCATCAAATTGAATATTACTAGATTTTAGATTGCACAATTCGCTCACTCGAAGACCACAAGAATATAATAATTCAACAATACATCGGTCCCTTAATCCTAATAATTCATTATCAGTATTTTCAGATTCTTTAAAAATTCTTGTAATTTCATCCAAAGAAAGAACTGTTGGAAGTTTTTTGGATAATTTTGGTGTAAAAATACTATTTAAAGGATTTTTTTTAATTATTTTTCTATCGATTAAATATGAAAAATATGAAGATAGAGAGGAGTATTTTCTTTTAATTGATCTTGGAGAAATTTTACTTCTACCTAAATATTTAAAATAATTTTTTATGACTTCAGAACTGATAATTACTTTATTAAATGTGATCTTTCTTTTTTTTAGAAATTTTTCAAATGATCTTAGATCAGATAAATACGAATTTATTGTATTAGATGAGTGGTTTTTTTCAATTTTTAAAACTTGAACGAAATGCTCTAAGTTTTTAAGCATATTTAACCAATTAAATCAATGTAAGCTTTTGAATTTAATAAAGAGTCAGTCGAATGATTTTCAGATAGTTCAATTTTTACCATCCAACCATTATCATAAGGACTTGTATTAACACTTTCAGGGTCATCGTTCAAATCTTCATTAACTTCAATAATTTTTCCATTTAATGGCATGAATAGATCTGATACTGTTTTTACTGCTTCAATAGTACCAAATACATCGCCTTCATTGAATGATTCTTCTAGTTCAGGAAACTCTAAAAATATAATATCCCCCAGTTCACCCTGGGCAAAATCTGTAATGCCAATGGTCGCAATATTATCTTCTATTTTAACCCATTCGTGTTCAGACGTATACTTTAAATTATCCGGATGATTCATTTTTAATCCCTTCTTTTTTTTTTAAAAATTTACCTAAAAAATTTATATCAAAATTTCCATTATTAAAGTCTTTATTTTCAAAAATTTTTGATAATAATGGTAAAGTAGTTTTTGGACCTTCTATAAAAGTTTCCTTTAAAGATCTTCTCATTCTTGTTATAGCTTTTTCTCTTGAAGAAGAGTGAACAATTAATTTTCCCAACATTGAATCGTAAAAAGTTGGTATTTGATAACCTGCATATATAAACGAATCAACCCTGACACCAATACCTCCTGGAAAATTGAGAGATTTTATTTTTTTTGGAGATGGTATAAAATTATTTGAAGGGTCTTCAGCATTTATTCTGCATTCAATGGAATGTCCATTCATTAAAATATCTTCTTGGCTCATTGGAAGTTTTTCTCCAGCATGCGTCCTTATTTGTTCCTTTACTAAGTCAATCATAAAAACCATTTCGGTAACTGTATGCTCTACTTGAATTCTTGTGTTCATTTCAATGAAAAAGAAGTTTTTATCCTTATCAACCAAAAACTCAATAGTTCCAACACCAACGTAATTCACTTTTTTTGCTAATTCAATTGATTTTGATGTAAGTTTTTCTCTCATATCATTATCAACAAAAGGTGAAGGACATTCTTCAATTAATTTCTGATTGCTTCTCTGAATTGAGCACTCTCTTTCACCTAAATGTAAGTGATTACCAAAACTATCAGATAAAATTTGAACTTCTATATGTCTACCATTTTCAACAAATTTTTCAACATAAATTTCTGAGCTATTAAAGGCCATTCCTGCTTCATTCTGGATTACGTTAAAACCTTTTTCTGCTTCTGAAGCATTTTTAATAATTCTCATTCCTTTTCCGCCGCCACCGGCTACAGCTTTGAGCATAACAGGATAACCTATATTTTCCGCTATTTCCATAAATTCTTTTACGGAAGAAAGAGTATTACTTCCAGGAATAATTGGTACTCCAGCATTATTAGCTACTTCTCTCGCATTAACCTTATCTCCCATTAAATCAATAATTTCAGAATCTGGGCCAATAAATATAAATCCGTTATCTTTACAAATCTGACTGAATTTTGCATTTTCTGCTAGAAAGCCATAACCAGGATGAATAGCATCAGCATTTGTTATTTCACCAGCAGCAATTATTCTTGGAATATTAAGATAGCTTTCTTTTGCAGGACCTTTTCCAATACAAATGGCTTCATCTGCAAACTTGACATGCAGAGAATGTTCATCAGCTTTGGAAAAAACAGCTACTGTCTTAATTCCCAACTCATTGCAGGCTCTAATGATTCTTATAGCTATTTCGCCTCTATTGGCGATGAGAATTTTCTTAAACATTTTAACTTGAAGGTTTTAATTTAAAAAGCACTTGATCAAATTCAACTGGACTACCATTTTGAATGGAAATTTCTTCGATAATACCGGAATCGTCTGCCTGAATTTCATTCATGATTTTCATTGCCTCAACAATACATAAAGTATCTCCAGACTTTACAGTATCACCAACAGATACAAATGGAGAAGATTCAGGATCAGAAGAGGAATAGAAGGTTCCAGGCATTGGCGATTTAACTTCTACTAAATTAGCAGTAGCTGTTTCAATTTTAGGCTCATTTTTATTTAAGTTTTCATCTGTTGAAATTTTATCTTCGTTATTAGTAATATTCTGAGAACTAACCTGGCCAGATTCTACATTAAGAATAGAACGTTTCTTAGTGACTTTAATCTTAGTAAACCAGGATCTAACTTCTATCTCATTTACATCGCTGTTCTCAAGTAAATAAATAATTTCTTTTATTTTATCTTTCCACATTACTAATTCTTTACTCTTTCTGAATAACTACCATCTTTGGTATCTATTTTTACTAGATCACCCTCATTTATAAACAATGGAACTTGAACCTCTAAGCCTGTTTCGAGTTTTGCAGGCTTAAGTGCGTTAGTTGCTGTATTTCCTTTAAGTCCAGGGTCAGTTTGGACAACTTTTAAAATCGTTTTTGAAGGGAATATTAAACTTATTATTTCTTCACCATCAAAAGATATTTCTATAGTATCACCTTCTTTAATGTAAAGGTGTCCATTATCCATGATTGTATCAGAAACATTTACTTGATCAAAAGTATTATTATTCATAAAAATAAAGCTATCACCATCCTTATAAAGATATTGAAACTCGCTAGAAGTAACTCTTATGAATTCTATCTTAGCTCCAGAATTGTAGGTGTGATCAATAATTTTACCGGATTTGATATCTTTGAGCTTGGTTCTTACAAAAGCTGGTCCCTTACCTGGCTTAACATGTTGAAATTCTACAATCTTCATTCTAGAATTCTTAAAAAGAATTACCGCACCATTTCTTATATCTGCTGTTGTACTCATATTTGTAAATTAATTTAATTAATTGCTTTATAATAGTTTTCTTATAACTTTTTTTAATAACTCTAGAGTATCTTTTTTTTCTGACTTTGAGTAATTTTTTTTTGCAAACTTCACTTGGTCTATTTTATCTAACAATAGATTCAATTCTTTATCCTGAAAATAATTTTTTAATTCCAGTGATGTCATTTCGAATGAAATTATATAAAAGTTATTTTGAAAATATTTTTTTAAAATTATTGATATTTTACTATAAAACTCTACTGATGCTAAATCTAAGTCAATTCTTTCGACGTCCTTCAAGGCTTTTGATTTAGGATTTAAGTTAAAAAATTTCCTTTTTTTAAAAATCTTGGTATTTCTTGTTTTTAAAAGATAGAAAGCATAAAAAATTGAAATAATAAGAAGGCACAATACAAACAATCTTAAACGTTCAATGGGAAAATCGATTTCTTTTAACGGTTTATCCTTAATTACTGTTGTCATTGTACTATCAAAAACTGAAATAATAAAAACCTCACTATTGTCAGTTTTAAAAACTAATGGTTCTATTGAGTCAGGTATACTAATATTAATATAATGAGGAGGAATGTTAACCTTCCCAGTATCCCAAAAAGTGATTTCATATTTCAGTGAAATAGAGTTTCTTAATGTATCAATACTTGAATTTTTAATTATTACCTTGCTTGAGTCTTGAAGCCAAAGTGAAGAATCCTCCCATGCTACGCTATTGATTGTAAAAAACTCTCCAATATTATCAACTTTAATGTTGTAATTGATAGGTAAACCAATTTGCGAAATTTTTGGATTGGCTTCAAAAATAATTTCTGGAGATATTAGTTTTTCCTTACAGGAATAAAATAATGTTAGGAGTATTATTAAAATAAATTTCACTAGCTTCGTTTGCCTCTTTTTCTAAAAAATTGCATCAAAAACTTTACATAATCATCATCGCTATTTATTTGCAATAAATCAAAACCAATATTTTTACATTTTTTAGAAAATGAATTTAATTTTTTAGTAGAATTTTCTGAAAATTTTTTACGATTCAACTTGCTTGAGGTGTCAATCCAAGTTTTATTTCCTGTTTCTGCATCGTAAATATTTATTAATCCTATATTCGGAAAATTCTTTTCAAAAGAATCATATATTTGAAGACCAACTAAATCGTGCTTAAAATTTAAAAATTTTAATTCATTCCAAAAATTATCATCAATAAAATCAGACAGTAGAAATATTACACTCTTCCTTTTTGAAATTTTATTAGCAAAATCTATAGCACTTTTTATTGAGGTTTTTTTTTGGCTAGAATTATAGTCGTGGTTCATTATATCAGTTATCAATCTTAAAACGTGTTTTTTACCTTTTTTGGGAGGAATATATTTTTCTATTGTATCGCTAAATAAAGCTAACCCAACTTTATCATTATTTTTAATTGCTGAAAAACTTAACATTGCAGCAATTTCCACAGCTAGATCTATTTTGAGTTTATTTTGTGATCCAAATACTCCTGAACTGCTTACATCAATTAATATTAAAACAGAAAGTTCTCTTTCTTCTTCAAATATTTTAATATGAGGTTTGCCGGTCTTAGCAGTGACGTTCCAATCTATAGATCTTATATCATCTCCAGGAACGTATTCTCTTACTTCCGAAAAAGTCATACCTTTTCCTTTAAAATTAGAATGATAATCCCCTCCAAAGAAATCATTTACGATATTTTTAGTTCTAATTTCTATTTGACGAACTTTTTTTAGAATTTCCTTGGACATCTACACCTTAAGGAACTGGAATTTCTTTAAGAAGCTGATCAATAATATCCTCAGATGATATTTCTTCAGCTTCAGCTTCATAAGAAAGTAAAATTCTATGCCTTAATATATCTTTTGCAACGTATTTAATATCTTCAGGAATAACATACCCTCTACCATCAATGAATGCTTTAGCTTTTGAAGCCAGAACTAAATTAATTGAAGCTCTGGGAGATGCTCCAAATGTAATTAAGTCATTTAAACTAGATAAATTAAATTTTGCTGGCTCTCTTGTTGCAAAAACAATATTTAATATATAATCAGAAATTTTTGAGTCAATATATATTTCGTTGACTAATTCTTGTGCATCAAGAATAGTTTTAGATTTGACAACTGATTTTATACTATTTTTTGAAATTGTTGTTGCTCTCTCTAATATTTCTTTTTCTTCAGTCATTGATGGATAGTCAACTAAGACCTTCATCATAAATCTATCAACTTGGGCCTCTGGAAGTGGATATGTTCCTTCTTGCTCAATTGGATTTTGAGTTGCTAATACCAAAAATGGAGCTGAAAGTTTAAAAGTTTCGTCGCCAATTGTAACTTGTCTTTCTTGCATAGACTCGAGTAATGCACTTTGAACTTTTGAAGGAGCTCTATTTATTTCATCTGCTAAAATTATGTTAGAAAATATAGGTCCTTTTTTTGTATTAAATTCTCCAGTTTTTTGGTTATATATCAATGTTCCTAATAAATCTGCGGGAAGCATATCCGGTGTGAACTGAATCCTTTTAAATTTTGCACTTATTAAGCTTGCAACAGTATTAATTGTTAAAGTTTTTGCTAATCCTGGTACTCCTTCTAAAAGTATATGACCATTAGAAATAATGGTTATCAAAATTTTGTCAATTAAATCATTTTGACCAACAATAACATTAGAAATTTCATTTCTAAGCTCTTGAACAAATGATGATTTTTGTTGAATCTTAGTATTTAATTTATCTAATTCATTTTTTTTCATTTTCACTTCTTACAATATGTTTTGCTTCAAACTCAGTATCAGCTAGAGGGACTAAGAATCCGCTACTTTTTTTAATTTTTAAATTGCCTTTCAAATCTAATACATTTTTACCTTTGATAGAGACTGTTAAGTCAGTTATGCCATTTAAATTTGTGTTTTCCTTTTTTGCAAAATATATATCATAACCATTAACGATTAAATTTAAGTCAGGTTTCCCGATTTCTGCAAAATCTATTGTACCACCAACTTGGAGGTTAGGTTTTTTTTGAAGTTCCAGGCTTTTTTTAGGATTATAAACCGTTCCAACAAAATTAGTTTGCCCAATATTATCAACTATATTTAGATCTAAATTAACTCTTCTTATTGGCTCTGGCTTCAACTGAACTGGAAATGTTTTAAGCCGCAATGTTGTATTTCGGATTTGAATCACACCATTCAATTTTTGACTCATTTCAGAATCATGTACAGATTTATCCTCAAGAGTAATATCAAAAGATACTTTTTCTTTAGAATCGCCTATACTATCTACATCGGGGAAAAATTGAGCAATATAACTTACAGGAAAATTTTGTGATGATTTTAGCCTAAATTTGAAGCTACTTAATATAGAACTTTGCGAAAACTGCTTAACCTTTAATAAAAAATCAAATTCACCTAAATCTATTTCACCATCAATCATTTTTCCATTTTCTGCCTTTATAGATATATTAAAATACTTTTCACTATTTGCATCTAACTGGTCTTGTTTCTCTACATTCGATATATCAAGTAACGGATTTTTTAATTTTATAGCAACTGGATCAATTAAGTTTAAATCAGTATTGTTATTGAGAATTAGTTCAGTTGTAAATTGTAAAGTTTTCCTAAAATCTAAGGATGTATTTAATGTAATATTGTCGGCTTTTATTAATAATTTTCCAGATTTTTTAATAATAGGATCAATAAGAGTAATGTAAGCATCAATATCGCTATCCATTGCTTTGAAAAAAACAGACGAAGATTCATTAAAATCAATTTCGAATCTTTGAGTAAGACTACTTAATGTTTTGTTTGAATTATCGAGATTAAACTCTACACCATCAGATAGATAGAAATAAAAAGCTACAACAATTACAATTAAAAAAAGAGTAAAAGTAAGCACCAAACTCAATAAAGTTTTTATTAGTTTCGAAACTAAATTTTCCATAGATGAAAAACTAACTATTAATAGCTAAATAAAAAATCTAAAACTAGTCTTCAACTACTTCAAAATCTGCATCTTTAATTTTTTTATCATCTTTTGCTTCAGAGGATGAACTTGGTTCCTGTTCTTGACTAGCTTGTTCCTGACTACTTGAAGCATCATACATTGAGGAGGCTTTTGAACTCCAAACTGAGTTTAAATTTTCCATTTCTATTTTAATGTCTTCAATTACAGATGAATCATTGGCTTTTTTAAGCTTTTCTAATGCATCATTCAGATCTTTTTTATCATCTTCAGATAATTTATCATCTAAATCCTTCATCTGTTTCTCAGTCTGAAACACAAGTTGTTCAGCTTGATTCTTAGTATCTATTTCTTCTTTTTTAGCTTTGTCTTCTGCCTCATGTTTCTTAGCATCATTAACCATTTTTTCAATTTCTTGATCTGATAGGCCACTTTGAGCTTCAATCCTAATACTTTGCTCTTTTGATGTTGCTTTGTCTACTGCTTTCACATTCAAAATACCATCAGCATCCATATCAAATGAAACTTCAATTTGAGGAGTTCCTCGAGGAGCTGGAGGTATTCCATCTAAATGAAATCTTCCTAGGCTTTTATTATCTTTTGCTAAAGATCTTTCTCCTTGCACAACATGTATTTCAACCATTGGTTGGTTATCAGCTGCTGTAGAGAAAACTTGAGATTTTTGAGTAGGAATAGTTGTGTTTTTTTCAATTAATGGTGTTGCTACTCCTCCCATCGTTTCAATTCCAAGTGTAAGAGGGGTAACATCAAGTAGAAGTACATCGTCTACATCTCCTGAAAGCACTCCACCTTGAATTGCTGCACCTAATGCAACGACCTCATCAGGGTTTACACTTTGATTGGGATCTTTTCCAAAAATTTCTTTTACTTTTTCCTGAATGGCAGGTATTCTAGTTGAACCTCCAACAAGAATTACTTCATTAATATCAGATGAACTTAATTTTGAATCTTTTAATGCCTGTTTACATGGAGCCACTACTCTCTCAACCAAATCCGCAACTAATTGCTCAAATGCAGCTCTAGTAAGTGTCATATTTAAATGTTTAGGTCCTGATGCATCTGCTGTAATAAAAGGAAGATTAATTTCTGTTTGCTTTGAAGATGATAATTCCTTCTTAGCATTTTCAGCAGATTCTTTTAATCTTTGTAAAGCCATTGGATCTTTTCGAAGATCAATTCCTTCATTTTTATTAAATTCATCAGCTAACCAATCTACAATTTTTTGGTCAAAATCATCTCCACCAAGTCTTCCATCCCCATTACTGGCGTTAACTTCAATACTTTGTCCTTCATCATTTAAAATATCTAAAATTGAAATATCAAAAGTTCCTCCACCTAAATCAAATACAGCAACTTTTTCATCTTTCTTTTTATCAAAACCATAGGCTAACGATGCAGCTGTTGGTTCATTAATAATTCTTTTTACATTTAAACCGGCAATCTTACCAGCATCCTTTGTTGCTTTTCTTTGTGAATCGTTAAAGTATGCTGGAACAGTTATAACAGCATCTGTAACTGAAGAGCCTAAATATTGTTCAGCCATTTGTTTCATTTTTTGTAAAACCATGGCGCTGATTTCTTGTGGTTGATATTTTTTACCATTTGCTTCAACGTTAACCTTTTTACCATCAACAACAACTTTATAAGGTACTTCCTTAATATCTTTTTTAATCTCTACAGGAGTTCTACCCATAAATCTTTTAATTGAATAAATTGTATTATTTGGATTAGTTACTGCCTGCCTTTTAGCGGGATCGCCAACTAATCTTTCTCCATCTTTTGTAAATCCAATAACTGACGGAGTAGTTCTTCCACCTTCTGGACTAGTAATAACAGTCGGCTCACCACCCTCCATTACAGCTACGCAAGAATTTGTTGTACCTAAATCAATTCCTATAATTTTTCCCATAATTAACTCCTTCAAAATTTATTTTGATATTATAGATGCAAAGATAGTACCAATAGATCTTAGATGACATTATTGTCAATAAGTATGACATAAAGTCATATTAACATATCTTGTTAAGATTTCCATTATCTAGATTGTATTGACTGTGACCAATATCAAACACTTTATCATCATGTGTTGCAATGATAAAGGTTAATTTATATTTATCATTTAATTTACGAAAGAGTGATATCATTTTAATAGCATTTTCATTGTCTAGATTTCCTGTGGGTTCATCTGCAATTATGATCGAAGGATTATTTATTACGGCTCGCATAACAGCAACTCTCTGTTTCTCCCCACCTGATAAGTCATTTGGAAAAGATTTCATTCTTTCATGCAAATTAAAAAATTCAAAAAGCTCTTCAATTTCACTTTTATCAACAGTTTCTTTGCTAATCATTTTAGGCATACAAATATTTTCTTCTAAAGTTAATTCTGGGATGAGATTATGAAATTGAAAAATAAATCCAATATTTCTATTACGTAAATTGTTTAAATCTTTTATGTCTTTAAGAGAATTATTATTAATAATTATTTCTCCATTATCAGCGTTATCTAAAGTACCTAAAATACTTAAAAGTGTAGATTTTCCTGATCCTGAGGGACCTTTAATAGTTACAATTTCTCCTTCTTTAGCTTCAAAGTTTATGTTTTTTAAAACTTTTAGGGTTTTTTTACCATCGCGAAAATTTTTACTTAAATTTCTAACTTTAATAATCATAATTGCCTATTAATAATCTGATTTGGACTCATATTTTTAATAAATCTTAATGGAATTAACGAAAAAATGCCAATTAATACTTGAGAACCCACTACAAGGAAAAGAATGTCATTGAAAAATATGCTCATTGGTAATGCATCGACTAAATAAAATTCAGGATTAAGCTTGATTAACGAATACTTATTTTGAATGAAAATCATTAAAACGGCAAAAAATATTCCAAGAAAAATTGCTCCAGCTCCTATTAAGTAACTATAAATAATAAAAATCATTTTTATTCCAGATTTATTCATACCAAGTGACATCAATACAGCTAAGTCTTTTAGCTTCTTTGATGAAATTTGCATTATTGATGAACATAAATTGAATGAAGCAACCAATATGATTAAAGATAAAGTAAAAAAAGTAATCTTTTTTTCAATCTCAGTTGCTTCAAAAAGCTGAAGATTTCGATCTTTCCATGATAATACCTCAAATGAAACATTTGATGCTATTGCATCAGCATTATTGAATTCAAAAGATAAATTTTTAATCATAGTTTTATCAAGTTTTCCAAAAATTAATTTATCATCTGCTCTTAAAATTCTATTAGTAAAAATATTTACCACAAAGAATTCTTTTACCTCTGGAAAACCAAAAAAATTGAAATTTAAATCTTTGGATATAATTTGAACTTTATCTCCAATATTTAAATTTAGCCTTGAAGCAAGTGTTTTACCAATTATGATTTCATTGTCTGAAAGATCTTTTAAGTTTTTTTGAAGTTTCAAATCATAAAAATCAATCAAAGATTGATTAGTCACAAACTTAAATTGAATAAGGCTTTGCTTATTTTGAGAAATAATTAGTAATTCATCTTCACTGTAAATTGAGTAAGCACTATTATTATAATCTAAGTAATTTTTAATGGATTCATCTAGGTTTGGATGATAGTCCTCAATTAAAAAATTTCCATACAACTTAACAGATTCAGTTTTTAAAATATTTTGAAAACCATTTAAAACAGAAACGGAAAGTACAATAGAGGCAGCACCAATGAATAAACCTATAAAAGAAATGAAATTTATAATACTTGAACTAAATTTATTTTTTGGAAAAAGAAATCTTTTAGCAATTAAAAAATATAGATTCATTTGTTCCTCAAAATATCAATTGGCACTACTTTAATAAAATTTGATACTGAAAAAAATGAAAAAATTGAGCTAAAAATTATACTTATAAAAATTAAATTTAAAGATTGTAAATAATTAAATTCCATTGGTAAATAATCAACAAAATAGATATTCTCTGCAATAGCAATAAAATGAAAATAATTCTGAGCAAGAATAAAAAGGTAAGAAATTAAAATACCAAAACATGAACCAATAGAAGCAAGAATTACTGATTGGAAAATAAAAATTTTGGAGATAGATAAACTTGGTAAACCATAAATATTCAAAATTGAAAAATTAAATTTCTTTTCATCAAATAAAATACTTAACGAACTTAATAATCCAAAAAAAGATACAAAAGCAATCATACTAAAAATAAAAAAAATTGGCCATTTTTGAGTATTTATCCAATCAAACAGGTTAGCATATTTCTCAAATATATTGATTTCATAAAACGGATAATCTACAGATTTTTGATTATTTGGATTTATAAACATCCAACCTGAAATTTTATTTTCAACATTGTAAAAATCTTGAAGAGCTTCAAGATTTATAAAAACCTGCCTTAAATCATATTCTTGAATTCCTGAATCATACAAATCAACTATTTTAAAGAATGAATATCTTTTATCATTTGAAAGTTTTTTGAGATTTAATGGGTTAAAAATAGCCACTTCATCTCCTACATTAACTGATAGTTTATTGGCGAGGCTTTTACTAATAATTATATAATTTTTATTAGTTAATTCAATTTCATTATTTAATAATAAGTTAATTTTGGTAATATCATTTCTATGATATCCATTTAATATAATATTTTGGGTATCTTTTCTTGATTTTAATAATGCAAACTTTTCTAAGTACTCTATGCCTTCTTCCGGTATTAAATTTTTATATTCGGCACTTATAAATTCATCTTCAAATAAATGATTTACAGTACTATAACCGTTGAGTTTTGATAATTTTTGTGCAACAGCTGATTCAAATCCTGAAATTGAGCTTAATACGATATTTAATGATGCAACACCAAGCGAAAGGCTTAATATTGTTATTAAATTTGTAATTCTAAAAACTGCACTACTTTTTTTTGATATAAATAATCTTTTAATTAAAAAAAATAGAAGATTCATTTAATAGATTTTAAAGTTGGGAATATAATTGCATCTCTAATCCATCGAGAATCAATTAATAGCATCACCAATCTATCAATTCCAATGCCTACGCCAGCTGTTGGGGGCATTCCAGTTTCAATAGCTTCTAAAAAATTTTCATCAATAGGAAATGCTTCATCGTCTCCATCATCTTTTTTGCTTGATTGATCTTCAAACCTTTTTCTTTGATCAATTGGGTCATTTAATTCAGAAAAACCATTTGCAAATTCCATTCCAGCTATAAATAATTCAAATCTTTCAGTGAAATTTTTATCTCCACTTCTATTAACTTTAGCTAATGGAGAAATTTCTACTGGATGATTAATTACATAAGTTGGCTGAATAAGATTGGGTTCAACTTTTCTTCGCATTATTTCATCAATAAGCTTAGCTAAGCTATCTTGTTTTGAAACTTCAAGTTGAAGCTCATTACAAACTTTTAGTACTTCAGAATGATCAGATATATCTATTTTATGACCTGTGTGCTCCTCAATTAGCTCGTCCATAGTTTTTCTTGTGAACTTTTCATCAAAATTTATTGTATTGCCATCCCAAATAATTTCTCTTAATCCAAGATCTTTAACAACTTTCTTAAACATATTCTCAACAAAATCCATCATGAAGTTATAATCTGCATATGCTTGATAAAATTCAAGCATAGTAAACTCAGGATTATGACTTCGATCTATTCCTTCATTTCTAAAATCTTTGGATAATTCATAAACCTTTTCAAATCCGCCTACAATTAATTGTTTTAAATATAGCTCAGTTGCAATTCTTAAATAGAAATCTTGGTCTAATGCATTATGGTGTGTGATAAATGGTTTTGCATTAGCTCCCCCATAAACTGGCTGTAAAACAGGAGTTTCCACTTCTAAATATCCATAATCATTTAAAAAGGATCTAATAGTATTAATTATTTTAAATCTTTTTACATAATTTTCTTTTGTTTCGGGATTAATAATTAAATCAAGGTATCTTTTTCTATACCTTAATTCTTTGTCTGAAACAAGATTATATTTTTCGCCATCCTTTTCTTTTACATCAGGAATTGGTTTAATATTTTTTGACAAAATTGTTAAAGAAGATACTTTTATTGTTAATGCATCTGTCTTTGTTTTAAAAATCTTTCCTTCAATACCAACATAATCACCTATATCAGTTAATTTAAATAACTTATAATTTTCTTCACCTACATCATCTCTTGCAATATAGAACTGTATTCTTCCTTCTTGATCTTGAATATTTGCAAAGGATGCTTTACCCATTTTTCTTAATGACATTATCCTTCCCGCCAAAATAACATTACTATCTATTAATTCTTCAGTTACTTGGGATGAATGATGGGTTGGGTTAAAGTCGTAAGCATAAGGTTCAACTCCCAATTCACGAATTTTTTTTAACTTTTCAAGTCTATTATCGATGATTTGTTTTAAGCTTTTATTTTCCATTGAGAAAACTTATTTATTTTTTTCCATTTTATCTAATAAATAACTATATATAAAGTCATCAATATTACCGTCCATTACTGACTTTATATTGCCAACTTCAAATTTTGTTCGATGGTCTTTAATCATATTATAAGGATGAAACACATAAGACCTGATTTGATTTCCCCATCCAATATCTTTTTTTTCACCTTCAAGCTCTTTTTTATTTGCTATTTGTTTTTCCATTTCACGCTGAAAAAGTTTTGATTTTAAGACCTTCATTGCTTGTTCTTTATTCTTGTGTTGCGATCTTTGAGTTTGACATTGAGTTACTACCCCTGAAGGTAAATGTGTAATTCTTATTGCCGAATCGGTTTTGTTTACATGTTGACCACCAGCTCCACTTGATCTAAAAGTATCTATTCTTAAGTCCTTTTGATTAATATCGATATCAATTTCATCATCAATAGAGGGTGAAACTGAAACTGATGCAAAAGATGTATGTCTTCTACTATTCGAATCAAATGGAGAGATTCTTACTAATCTATGAATTCCTATTTCGGACTGCATCAATCCGTACGCAAAATCCCCAACTATCTCAAATGTACAATCTTTTAAACCCGCTTCATCTCCATTTTGAAAATCAATTAAATTAAACTTAAAATCTTTCGATTCTGTCCACATAGAATACATTCTAAAGAGCATTTCTGCCCAATCTTGACTTTCAGTACCTCCAGCACCAGGGTGTATACTTATTATAGCATCTTTATTATCATTTTTTCCATTAAGAATCAGCTTTAGTTCAAAATCTTTCAATAATTTTGAAAAATTATTGATCTCTTTGGCAACTTCATCTTCTTCTACATGTTTCTCATCTAAAAATTCAAATAATACTTCAAGATCGTCGGCTTTTTCTATTAATTTTTTTCTAAGATTTATATCCTTTTCAAGAAAAGATATTTTTTTCATTATTGACGTGGACTTATTGTTATTTTCCCACATTGAGGGATCAGAAATCTGATTTTTTAAATCGTGGAGATCAGAGGACTTTGACTCTAAGTCAAAGATACCTCCTTATCTGATTATATTTATCTAAACATATTAAATATTTTTCTTTTAGATCCATACGCTTAGTAAAATTCCAATTGTAAGTAGAACTCCTGTTAAAAAATGTATTCCAATAGTAGAAACATTTACTATTAAAAGCTCGTAAGGTAATTGTTGTAAATTAGCATCTTCCTTTTCCCACTCAATTAGCCATTCTGATCCTTTTTTTGCTGCAAAACTAAATATTAATATCGGGATTAATGCAATTAGCGTAAAATAGTTATTTGCATATATTGATGCACCCACAATAAGTAGAAAAGATAGCAACATAAGATTCTTCCATACAGAAAATGGTTTTCTGTAATTTGCTTTATTAGAAGGTCCAGCAAGTTTTACAACCCAACTATTTTTATTTGCAGCTTTATCTGCATTATAATCCTGAAAACAATTAATGAATAATACCAAAGCGATAAATATACCAACTGGTGTTGCATATAATAGAGTAGTAATAGGATCTATAGTTTGTGTTGGTGCAATAGATAGATTTTGCATTAGGGCTGCACCGTAAACCATTAATGGACCAAAACCAATAAAGACCGCTAAATCTCCTAACCCATTGTAAGCTAGCTTGAAAAAACCAGTATACATTATCCCTAAGAAAATACCTGAATAACCGAGATACATTAGTGTTGAATCAATTTGACCTTCAAAAAATTGACTATTTAAATTTAGTCCAGTGAGTATAGTTACAGTGAAAAAAAATATGGCTGACAAAAGCATATTTGTTGGAGTAATTAAGCCAGATTGAATTGCTCTTGATCCGCCATTGAAAGGGCTTGCGAGCTTATTCATTTCATCGTTTCTTGATTTATGATCAAAATAGTCATTAATATTATTTGTACCAATTTGGGCACATACTGCGCCAAACATCACCGTCCAAAAAGTTAACCAATCAAAAGCTTCAAACTGTTTGTAAGCTATAGCAGAACCTAACATGATTGGTGCGATAGTAGCTGTCAAAAAAGGAGCTCTTACTACAGTGACCCAATATTTAATTGTATTAATAATATTAGTTCTAACTTCTTTGAAAAATCCCATTCTATTTTCTGGTATTTCCATCCATTCAAATTGTTTTTCAGCAAAAAAATCTACATACTTGATTATTGTTGGTTGAATTTTATAGTATCCAATTACATCATTGATGATTAAAAATTCATCGTTCATATATTCTGAAAAAGCATCTGTAACTTTTAGGATAGCTTTTTTTGCTTTTTCAACTTCATTTTTATCAGAAATCTTTGATGCATATGCGTCAATTTGCAACTCTTTTATTCCACCTTCTCCATCTGGCCTAATAACACACTGAACTTTGGGATTTAAAGAAATTTGAACTGCTTTTCTTGATGGATTAAAAGTAAAGAAATATATGTCTAGTCCATCGTTGGCAAAATAAACATTTGCGGCTGATGCATTTCCAGCAACACTAGTGGAAAGAGTCATAAATTTTGATCTGTTTAATAAATCTAAGATCTTATCTTTTAACATATTTATTTGTCCTCAATATAATTATTCATTTTATTATTTAAGATTTTACCTAGCTCTTCGAGAGAAAGGCTTGAACTTATAAAAAAACCATTTTCAGCAATAGATATTTTTCCGCTTTCCTCTGATAAAACTACAGCTAGGGCATCACTTTCTTCTGAAATACCTAGCGCAGCTCTATGTCTCGTACCCATTTCAGGGTTTAAGGTTTTACTTTCTGTCAGAGGTAATATACATGCTGCAGCTTCAATTAAATTATTATGAATTACAACAGCGCCATCATGGAGTGGAGATGTTGGATTAAAAATAGAAACAAGGAGTTCAGGACTAAAGGAGGCATGCATTGGAACAGCGTCAGTAACTACATTTTTAAGAGAATTTTCTCTTTCAAAAACTAATAACGCACCCCATTTATTTTTTTTTATCTCTTCGATACTCGATAAAATATCTTGCTGAATAGCAGTTTTTTCAATTTGAAATAACTTTCTTAAAATCCTATTTTGTCCAACAGAAGTCAGTAATCTTCTAATTTCAGGCTGAAATAAAATAACGAAAACTACAACCCAAACAGTTTGAAATAAATTCAAAAGCCATGAGGTAGCCTTAAAACCAAGAATATTAATAATAAATCCAGCAAAAAAAATAATTAGCAAACCAATAAGCATTTGCCCTCCACGTGTACCTCTAAAGTATGAGTATGCATAAGAAAAAATTGAGGTAACTAAAATCAAATCAAAAAGATCTGTAAGAGTAAACTTCAAAAAACTGATTTCGAATAAATTCATATTATAATTTAGCTAATTATATGGTCTGAATTATAAACTTTATTTGCCACAATTAAAGCTTTTCTAGTTTCATCAACATCGTGAACTCTGAAAACTGAAACCCCCTTTTGAAAACCTATTACATTTACTGCTAAGGATCCTTCAATTCTTCTATTTTCAGGAGCATTTAGCGTAATACCTATAAAAGATTTTCTTGAAGCACCTAATAACACTGGATATCCTAGCTTTGTAAACTCATCTAACTTATTTATAATTTTATAATTATCTTCGATAGATTTACCAAAACCAATTCCTGGATCAATGAAAATTTTTTTTCTGTTAATTCCTTTTGATAAAACAAAATCTATACGATCTTTAAGATAGGAAATAATTTCACTTATTAAAGAATCATATTGTGGATTTTCTTGCATATTTTTAGGAATACCCTTCATGTGCATTAAAATAATAGGGCAATCAAATTTAAGAGCTATATCGATCATATTTAGGTCAAATTCCATTGCGCTAACATCATTAATAATAGACGCCCCATTTTCAAGTGCTTGATTTGCAACCTCTGATTTTGTTGTATCTATAGAAATACACACATCAGTCTCTTTTCTTAATTCCTGAATAACCGGAATAACTCTAGATAGTTCTTCATCAAGACTAACTGGCTCCGAGAATGGCTTAGTTGACTCGCCTCCAATATCAATTATGTCAGCACCTTCATTAATCATCTTTAAAGCATGTTGAACGGCTGAATTCTTTTTAAAATATTGACCACCATCAGAAAAAGAGTCAGGTGTTACATTTAAGATACCCATAAGTAACGATTGTTTCTTTTTTTTCAAAAGCCAATCATTTAGGTGGTTTGAATTCATATACTATTTTTTGCTGATTTTTTTACCAGTCATCATGACTTTAATGTCATTTCCATCAATCGTTTCATATTCTAATAATTGTTCTGCCATTAAATGAAGTAAATCAATATTTTTTTCTAATATTTTATGCGCAGTATCTTGTGCATTTTTAATTATAGATACCACTTCATGATCAATTTTTTGTGCTGTTTCTTCGCTATAATCTCTATGAGATTGAATTTCTCTCCCAAGAAAAATTTCTTCGTTCTTTTTTCCAAAAGCCATTGGGCCAAGCTCATCGCTCATTCCCCATTCACAAACCATTCTTCTAGCTATACTAGTTGCTCTTTCAATATCATTAGAAGCACCAGTAGTAATCTCATTTAAAATAAGGTCTTCCGCAGCTCTTCCACCCATCATTACTGCAAGCCTACTTAATATATATGTTTTTGAATAACCATGCTTCTCGTCAATTGGTAATTGCATGGTTACTCCTAATGCTCTTCCTCTTGGAATGATAGTAACTTTGTGAACTGGATCAGCCTCAGGAGAAAAAAGAGCAACTACTGCATGTCCAGCTTCATGATATGCAGTGACTTTCTTTTCATGATCTGATAATACCATGCTTCTTCTTTGAACACCCATTAAAACCTTATCTTGCGCTTCTTGAAAATCAGAATTATCAACAAACTTTTTTCTTTTTCTAGATGCTAGTAAAGCTGCTTCATTTACTAAATTTGCTAAATCAGCTCCAACCATACCTGGAGTTCCTTTTGCAATATCAAGTAAATTGACTGTCTTTGGTTTAATTTTAATCTTTTTTGTATGAATCTTTAAAATATCATGTCTACCATTTAAATCAGGAACATCAACAACTACTTGTCTATCAAATCTTCCAGGCCTTAATAAAGCAGAATCTAATACATCTGGTCTGTTTGTAGCTCCCATTACAATGATACTACTTGAATTATCAAATCCATCTAACTCAACAAGAAGTTGATTTAAGGTTTGTTCTCTTTCATCGTGACCACCACCTAAACCAGCTCCTCTCTGTCTACCAACAGCATCTAGCTCGTCAATAAAAACAATAGCTGGAGCATTTTTATTAGCTTGTTCAAACAAATCTCTTACTCGAGAAGCTCCAACACCAACAAACATCTCAACAAAATCTGCTCCACTAATACTAAAAAAAGGTACATTTGATTCGCCTGCAACGGCTCTTGCCATTAACGTTTTTCCAGTTCCCGGAGGACCAACTAATAAGACACCCCTAGGAATCTTACCTCCTAACTTCTCAAATTTTTTAGGACTTTTTAAGTAAGTAATTACTTCTTCAAGCTCTTCTTTTGCCTCTACACAGCCGGCTACATCTTTAAATTTTACTTTCTTTTGAGTACCTGAAAAAATCTTAGCTTTGCTTTTACCAAAGCTAAAAACATTATTCATTCCATTTCCTGAACCTTGCATTCTTCTTAAAAGAAAAAGCCAAAATGCAATAAGTAGCAACCAAGGTGCAAAACCAAGCAACCAACTAGTCCAGTCAATCTTTTCTCCTTCAAAATTATATATGATATTTTTCTCATCCCAAAGTAGTATTTGATCAGAATAATCTGAAGGCAGATAAACAACAAATAAAACCCTATCTTCAAATTCAGCTCCATTTTTATTAATAAGTGTTGATGGTTCAAATAGTTCCCCATGAAATGAATTATCGCTTTCAATAGATGCTTCTTTAATTTGATTTGCTGATAACAATTCTTTATAAGTATTATAAGAAATTTCAACTTCGTTAGATGATTCGTCTGGAAGGAATGAAAAAGATGCTATAATAAATAGTACTATTGAGGCCCAAATCAAAGCTGAGCTAGGACCAGTTGGAGCTTTTTTAGGATTTACTTTTTTATTTTTTTGATTTTTCATTGGAGATGAATTTAATAAAAATGAATAATAAAAAAACTAATTCCTCAAGAAATTTAATTTTGCAAACTTTTTTGACTTCTTTTCAATCTTATATTTATCACTTAATTGATATCCAGCTACCCAAATTATCTCTTCACTATTACAAACAACTAAAGATTGTTTTCTATTGAAAGATGGTATTTTTTTATCTTTTAAGAATTTATCTACTTTTTTCGACCCTTGCATGCCAAGAGGTAGAAAAATATCATCTTTCTTTACAGATCTAATAACAAGATCATCTTTCAAACTTGAAGCATCAATATATTCTATGTTTGAGTCGTTGTTGAAGCTCAAAGGTTTTTTATCAAAATTCCAAGAAAAATTAAAATCTTTATTTTCGATACTTTTACCTGCAGCAACTTGTTTATAAACATTATTATTCAAAGATTTAAAAATAATAATATCATTTCTATCGATGGTAAAAAATATTTCGTTAATCTTTTTTTCTGAACCAACCTCATTTTTGATAAAAAAATCTTTTATTTCTCTAATATTAGTTTTTGTAAATGAATTAATTTTTTCTTTATAACAAATCTTGTTTACTACTCTTAATTGAACTAAAAACGGTAAATTTGTAAAAATTTCTCTATCGATCTGGATAACATTTCTTGATTTTTTGAAAGATTTTGAATCATAAAGTGTATTTTCAGCGAAGTCTATAAGCTCATTTACTTCTTTTACTCTATTACTAAAGTCAAGAAATGGTAAATGGATATTTTTTTTTACTTTTTTTAGACTTGGGAAAACTTCTTTCCTTAAAAAATTTCTTGTAAATGCAACATTATCATTTGAACAATCATTCAAATATTCAACTTTTTCTTGTCTTGCATATTCATTGATTTCATTTTTAGAGATATTAATCATTGGACGTAAAATATTATTATTCTTAACTCTTATTGCTTCTAGTCCATCAAATCCTGAAGAATTTAAAATCTTCATTAAAATTGTTTCTGCTTGATCATCAGCATGATGTGCTGTAACTATGTAATCAGCATTAACTTTTTTTCTAACTCTCTCAAGGGTATTATATCTTAAATTTCTAAATTGAGATTCAATATTTGATTTAATATCATTAGATGAAATTTGCCTGATTATGCAATCTACACTGTCACCACATGATTTTAAAACTAACATCTCCATCCTCAATGAATTATCCTGATAATTATGATTGATATGGCAAACAGAAAAAGAATATTCGTCCGACATTTTCTTAAAACAATCAAACATAACCATTGAATCGATTCCTCCAGAAATTGCAAGTAGAAAGTGCGGTTTTTTATCACCAATAATAGATTTTAAATTTAATTGTATTTTATTTTGCATAATTCACTAAAAATGGATTTGTTTTTAATTCATTTTCAAGCGATGTTTCTTCACGATGACCTGTAAGTAAAGTTGAATGAACATCAAATGAATTTACAAACATTTTAAGTGATTGTTCCATATCTGATGGATTTGATGTTGGAAGGTCAGTTCGTCCAATTGAACCTTTAAATATCAAATCGCCGCAAAAAATAAGTGACTCAATAGCAAAACTCATACAGCCTACAGAATGACCTGGATTATACATCAATTTAAAATGAAACGATCCAATAGATAGTTTCTTTGAAGATTTATTAATCCAATTAGATACATTTGGCTTTTTTGTTTTCACTTTCCAGAACCCAGCAAGTTTGTCATAATTATCTAAATATAGTTTATTTTGTTCACACAAATGAAAAGGTATATTGTAATGCTCGATGCATTCATCTGCAGAAGCAATGTGGTCTATATGGGCGTGTGTTCCAATAATAGCTATTGGATTTAAATTTTTACTTTTTATAAAACTATCTATTAAATCAAAGCCTAGTCCTGGATCAACTATGATAGCTTCATTTTGATTGTTATATAAAATATAAATATTTTGATCGAGAAGATTTGATACTATTCTTTTGTATTGAAGCATTAAACTCTATCGAAGAAAAATCCACCCAAAGAATTAATTTTATCTTGATATGAATGAGGGTTTAAGAATCGTACTGTAGCTGCAATACTTGATAAAATTGAATTACCATCTTGTGGGGTAAAGCAAAAACCTGATATTTCATGATCATTTCTTACATTGATAGAATCTTCAACAACTACCGTTTGATTCAAAATTCTTCCATAAAGTCCTTGGTCTCTTCCGAATGAGAATACTTCATTAGTAGAATGATGCTCAGTTAAAGAAATTCTATCATTTGCTGTTAACAACTCAATAATTTTTTCTTTAGATGTAGGTTCTTTTACTGTCATATTAAACCAAACTGTATGCATGTATTGTGAATTAACCTTCATTGCAGAAGAAAATAAGTCTAAATCTAGGTTCATAGTCTTGAATAAACCTGCTGCATCTTCAGCATGGTGAGTTCCATATAATGGATGTTCGTGATCATTTACAGTAGGAGCTGGTACAAAACTTCCAGTTTGGCTAATATCATTACTTCTTCTAATACAAACAAACTTACCATTTACAAGATTATCTGGTGATATACCTAAGGCTAACGTGTTAACAAGGCAAGCAATATTATGAGTATTACAAGATACAACTTGTAGAAATTGATCTTCTGAATTAATAACGTGATCATTAATTCCCCTTGCATATTTTTTTCCGAACCCATCTTCACTTCCTTGAGCAAGAAAACCTTTAACTGTATCAGAATACCTACTATAATAATCTACTTTATTTTTATGGCCAAATCCACTTGGTGTACAATCAATCACTACTGAACTTCTAGAAATTGCTTCTTCCATTGTAAACTCAGGATCAAGTCCTATTTCTTTAAAGCCTTCAACTCTACTTTCATGAACAGATAGTCTTGCACCTTTTGCTATTAAATTTTTGATTTTTGGAGCATCTTTTGTTAAAGGAGTCTGTTTGTGAAAAGTAACCTCATCAATGCCTAAATTACTTTTCTGTTCACATAAAATTCCAATAAGAGGTTCACCAATGGTGCCTGTTCCAACGACATGTACAATTTTTCTTTCCATAACGAAATTTTCCCCAAATTTAGTTTGTATATCTTTTAATATTATAAATAAACCATATGAAAATAGTAATAAATACAACAAAAAGTGCTGACAAAAAATAAGATAAATAACTATACATATCTTTCCTCAATATCCTTCTTTTTTAAAACATTGATTTTAAGCATTAACATCAAAATCATTAATGATGTAAAGGATACTAATGAAAATAAAAAAGGATTCAAGATACCAGATGGCTGCTTATTCATTCCTAATTGTGGATGAGACTGAATTTCAGCTGCCCAAAAATTTACGGATGCAAAAATAATAGGTATATCCAAGAAAGCAATAATTCCGATAATAGCTGAAACTAAAGCTACCCTTTGTCTATAAAGACCTATATTTCTTAAAATAAAGTATCCACTATAAATTAAAAATAATACAAGAGTTGTTACTAGCCTAGGCTCCCAAATCCATGGCTTACCCCAAATAGGAGTAGCCCAAATAGGACCGGTAATCAGTACTAGCGTAGTAAAAATAGTTCCAATTTCTGCTGAAGCGTGACCGATTCTGTCATATTTGAGATTTTTGGTAAGTAAATATTGAAAACCGCTGACCATAACAATGAAATAAGCCAAAAATCCAGACCACGCTATCGGAACATGCAAATAAAATATTTTTTGCGCCCATTCTTGCTCTGGAACCATTGGAGTAAAAAATATAATCCAAATAAGGTTTACAATCATTGTAAGGATTGTGATGATGAAAAAAGTTAAATTCATTACTGTCTAATTAATCTCCCAAATAGATTTATTCCTAAAAGAATACTAACCAATGCAAAAGTTAATAATATCAACCATGATTCAATATATAAAGATGAATTATTTTTAATTATTAATCCTAAAGTAATATTAGAAGCATTAATAAGAATGGGGATAATGATTGGAAAAAAAATAACTGGGAATAAAAAACTTTTTGATGTAGAAGTATTAGTAATTAAAAATATTAATACGCCAAACCCAATTAACCCAAAATTTGCAAGAATACATAATGGGATCAAGGTTAATGAAATATTTATATCGTTAAATAAAACATATGTTAAAAAAATTATTAGTTGCACTCCTAATAAAGTTATATTTAATGAACATATTTTTGACATAAATATTAAATAAGAATCTGCAGTTGAAGAGTAGATTAAATCATGAATATTATAATCGCGCTCTCTAGCAAAAGAATTCTCAATCAGTTTTATTGATGATAAAGAGACTATAATCCATAAAAAACCATTAAAAATTGTAATATCAGAAATTTTAGATACTGGAAAAGAAAAAAGTAAAAATATCAAACAAGAAATTGCAAAAAAAGATATGTAAAATAAATTGTAAGAGGATTTTTTCTCTAAATAAAATTCATTATATAATAGTTTAAATAGCATAATTAGTAATAGTAGTATTTTCAATACTTATCATGTTGTCGCATATAGACCTACTTTCATCTAAATGATGTGTAGAGAAAATAATTGTTTTATTTTGTAATTTTAAAGTTGTAAAAACTTCTTTAAAAACCTGAATTCCATTTGAGTCTAAATTGCTAAAAGGTTCATCTATAAATAAATAGTCCCATCCTAAATTCATTGCTATACAAAGTTTATTTCTTTGCAAATTCCCTTGTGAAAAATATTTTAAAGGTAGAGTACTTAGATTCTTGATGTCCAATCTTTGAAGTGATTCATTAAAGACATCTTTATCGAAGTTTTGATTACGATATCTACAGATGACATTAAGATTTTCTTCAATTGTTAAATCCCCAAAGATATTATTCTTATCACTAAGAAATAGAAAATTTGACATAGATTTAAATTCTACTGAACCTGATTCATAATTTACGAGTCCTGATAAACATTTTAAAAATGTAGTTTTTCCACATCCATTGGCCCCTGTTAATGCGCAAATTTTTCCTAATGCAATTGAAAAAGAAACATCTCTTAAAACGTGAATATTTGAAAAAGATTTATTTAAATTTTTTACTATTAACATTATTTAATGTTTTTTATTAGTGGCCAAAATACATAGAGTATCACAATAAATAAGAACGAAAAAATAAATACTTGATTAAATAATTGCATATTATTTTTTTCTCCTTGAAGGCCAAAATGCAAAGAGAGAGCCAATTACCATCATCACTCCACCTATCCATACCCAATTCACTAAAGGATTTATCATTATTTTAAAATAACCTATATTTTTTTGAGCATCATAAGCTGAAAAAATTGAATATATATCTTTTTGAATTGTACTATATATATCAAGTTCACTGTGCGGCTGTCTTTCTTCAGGATCAGATTTCCAATAAAAATAAATTCTTTTCTCGGGTTTTAGATTTGTTAATAATTGATTCTGTTTATCAATAACATCTATATCACTTAAAAACGCATAATGATTATCTCTAGCTTCACTTTGGATACTATTAAGCTTGAAAGTATAATTAGCAAAATAAATTTGTTCACCAGGAGAAAGACTGAATTCTTTTTCAACTTCAAATGCCCTTCCAATAAACCCAATAAATAATAATACAATTCCTATATGTACAATATAGCCACCATTTTTATGACGATTGCTGAGAAACATTTTGATTATACTTGTAAAAATATTTGTAGATAATTTTCTTTGTTTTTTATATGACTTGAAGAACTCTCCTAATATAGAGGTAAGAGTAAATGCAACTCCCATTATTGCTACCAAAACATATATATGAAAAGATGGAAAAAATAATAAATACAATAAGCCTGAAATAAAACTAATAATCAAAGGTTTCTTAAACCTTCCTAACAAGATATTTTGCGAAGTATAATTCCATGAAAGCAAAGGACCTACCCCCATCAAAAAAAGTAAAACTAAACCAATAGGAATATTAAGCTGATTAAAATAAGAAGCTCCGACATATATTTTATTACCGTCCCAAGCTTCAGACAATATAGGAAATAAAGTACCCCACATTATAGTAAAACACATCAATATAAGTATTAAATTATTGTAAAGAAACCCACCTTCTCTTGAAGTAAATGAATCAATTCTATCCTCCGTATCAAGATAAGATTTTCTTCTTAAAAACCAAAAAATTGTATACAAAATTAATAAAGAAAGAAAAGTAAAAAACACGGGGCCTAAATTTTCAGCTGTAAATGAATGAACTGATGAAATAACACCACTTCTAGTAATAAAAGTACCTAAAATAACTAATAAATAAGTAGAGGTAGCTAATAGAAAATTCCATTTTTTTAGCATTCCTCTTTTTTCTTGAATCATAGATGAATGAATAAAAGCTGTTAGAGTAAGCCACGGCATCAATGAAGAATTTTCTACTGGGTCCCATGCCCAATAACCCCCCCAGCCTAACTCATTGTATGCCCAGTATCCTCCAAGTATTATTCCTGCTGAAAGAAACGTCCAAACAAATAAAGACCATCTTCTAATAGATTGTACCCAATCAAAAGAAATATCTTTTGAGATTGATGCCGACAAAGCCATAACAAAAATTATGGCGGAACCAGTAAACCCTACGTAAAGAATAGGAGGATGTATAGCCATAAAAAAGTTCTGAAGTAATGGATTTAAACCATTTCCATTCTGAACTATAATATCAGCGGAGATAGGATCAAATGGATTAGCAATAAAGTTAGATAGTATTAAAAAAAATAAAAAAATAAATGCTAGAATTAAATAAGAATGAAATTTTAAGGTATGCATTCTTTTTAATGTTGTGAATATATAGGTAACTGTAAAAATAGCAGTTATAAATGACCAAAATAGTAATGATCCAGCTTGGCCTGCCCACAATGCGGTAACTTTGAAAAATAACGGCGTCTCATAACTTGTATATTGAGCTACATATTGGAGATTAAAATTGCTAACCAATAATTCATTCAATAAACAAAAAAATGCTAAAAAAATACTATAGCATGTTGCTAAGATTGCTCTTTCAGCTACAATTAGATAGTTTTTATTTCCAAAGTATTTGTACAAACCTAGAAATATAAATGAAGATGAAATTAAACCTCCTGCTAAACTGATTGCTATACTTCCAATTTGTGAAATCATTATATTTTTTCGGTATTTTTTAAATCGCCTTCATACCTGGAAGCGCACTTAGTTTGTAATTCTGTTGCAGATATCTGATTATTAACAAAAGAGCCTGAAACTACAACTTCAGCATCATCCTTAAAAAGATCGGGACGAATTCCATAATAATAAACTTTTACACTATCATCGTTATTATAAACAAAAAAAGATGCCTCAAGTTGATCCTCTTGAGAAATAACAATAGAGTTTGGTTTAATATATCCTCCAACTTTTACTTTATCAATTTGGTCAGACATAACTGACAACTCTCCAACAGAATAATAACGAACAGTTAATGAGCTATCCTGCTTTACATTGGTTAAATATAAAACCCAGCTTATCACTAAAATAAAAATTATTGATATTGTAATAGTAACCTTATTCATCTCTCAAATTCCAAACGACTCTTCCCATTCCCCATAAACTTTTTTCATTATTTCAACAATCTCACCAACAGTTCCGCCAGCTTCAGCTACTTCAACTAAAAATGGAACTAAATTTAAATCTTTTTTGCAAGCATCGCTTAATTTTTTCATTTTTTCTTTAAGAAAATCATTGTCTCTTATTTTTCTTAAATTTTTAATCTTTTCTTCTTGGGTTTTTTGCGCACTTTTAGAAATTTTCAAAATTTCAATATCTAGTTTTTCATGCTCTTCAACATAATCGTTTACTCCAACAATTATTCTTTCTTTTGAATCAATAGATTCTTGATATATTGATGCAGATTCTGCAATTTTTTTTTGAAAATATCCCTCTTCAATAGCCTGTATAGTACCACCCATTTCTCTAATTTCATCGAAATACTTATTAGCTTGAGCTTCAATACTATCAGTCAACTCTTCAATATACCATGAACCTCCTAATGGGTCAGCGACGTTTGGAACTCCAGTTTCAAAAGCTAAAATTTGTTGAGTACGTAATGCAATTTTTGCTGCTTTTTCGGAAGGTAAAGCCAATGTTTCATCTAGTGAATTAGTATGTAATGAATTTGTACCTCCAAGAACAGCAGACATTGCTTCAAAAGCGGTTCTTACAATATTATTTTCTGGTTGCTGAGCAGTTAATGAACATCCTGCGGTTTGTGTATGAAATTTCAGCTTTAATGAACTTTCATTTTTTGCTTTATAATCTTTTTTTAATTTGTTAGCCCAAATTCTTCTTGCAGCTCTGTATTTTGCTATTTCTTCGAAAAAATCCATATGAGCGTTGAAGAAAAAAGATAACCTATGAGCAAAATCATCAATTTTCAAGCCTCTTTTAAGAGATTCTTCAATATATGCAAATCCATTATTTAAGGTAAATGCTAGTTCTTGTGATGCCGTTGATCCTGCCTCTCTAATATGATAGCCACTTACAGATACAGGATTATATAAAGGCATTTCTTTGGAGCAAAATTCAATAATATCAACTACTAGTTTTACTGAAGGTTGTGGAGGAAAGATCCATTCTTTTTGTGCCATGTATTCTTTAAGTGCATCGTTTTGTAAAGTACCTCTTAGCTTACTAATGTCAATATTTTTCTTTTTTGCTAATGCTACATAAAATGCAAAGAGAATAATTGCTGGACCATTTATAGTTTGTGAAACTGAAATTTCTTCAAGATTTATTCCATCAAACAAAATTTCCATATCATCTAAAGAAGACACGTTAACGCCACATACTCCAACTTCACCAACAGATAATTCGTGATCTGGATCGTAACCCATAAGTGTGGGCATATCATATGCTACCGATAATCCAGTTTGTCCATTTTTGAGTAGATATTTATATCTTTCGTTTGTCTTTTCTGGAGTACTAAATCCAGAAAATTGTCTCATTGTCCACAATTTTCCTCGATACATATTTTTATGAATTCCTCTTGTGTAAGGAAAATGTCCAGGATCAACATTATGTTTAACTACTTTTTTATCTGCAGAATAATATTCTTTAAGTTTTTCACCACTTATACTATTAAAGCTTTGGTTTCTCTTTAGTTTTTTTTTCATTTAATTTTTAATATAATTTAAAATATTTTTAAACAAAGTTACTGAATCTAATCCAACTTCTTTTAGTAAGACATCTCTCGGCCCATGATCAATAAACCTATTTGGAACGCCTATAGTTAAAATGTCTTTATTGAAATTATTTTTTGTAGACCAATTAAGAATACCTTCTCCAAATCCACCACTTATTACACCTTCCTCAATTGTCACAATTTTTTTAAATTTTTTAAATGATTTATTTAAATATTCCTCGTCCATAGGCTTAATGAATCTGCAATTTACAATCTCAGCAGAAATATTTTTCTCAGTTAAATTTTGGTAAACTTCTAAACTTTTTTGAACCATTGAACCTATTGCAAGAATTAGTACATCATCTCCAGGTTTGATTATCTCCCAAGAACCAATTGAAAGTTTCTTAGGAACAGAGTTATCAAATTTGATTGAAGACTCTTTTGGATATCTTATAGTAAAAGGTGTTTTCTTGTTTAATGATGCAGTGTATAGCAAGTCGTTTAATTCATCTCCATCTTTAGGAGCGGATATAATAATATTTTGAATACATCTCAGGTATGCAATATCTAAAACTCCATGGTGAGTAGCTCCATCTTCGCCAACTAAACCAGATCTGTCCAAGCAAAAAATTACTGGTAAGTTTTGTAATGATATGTCATGAATTATATGATCAAAAGCTCTTTGTAAGAAAGTCGAATATATTGCGACCACAGGAACTTTATTTTCTGTTGCTAATCCACCGCTAAAAGTCACAGCATGACCTTCAGCAATACCAACATCATAAAATCTATCAGGATATTTTTTTGAAAAATTTACCAACCCAGTTCCTTCTCTCATAGCTGCAGTAATAGCTACGATATTTCTATTTTCTTTTGCAAGGTTACAAACCACCTCACCAAAAACATCTTGATAAATTGGTGATTTAGCAGGCTTATTATTTAAATCTTTTTTTCTTTCTTTTACACCATGATATTTAATTGGATCATCTTCAGCATAATTTAACCCTTTACCTTTTTTAGTGATTATATGCAAAACTACAGGAGAATCTAAATCTTTGATTCTTTCTAAAACTTCAACTAACTCTGTGATATTGTGTCCATCAATAGGTCCAAAATATCTAAAACCTAAATCTTCAAAAACGGTTGTTGGTAGGAAAAAATTTTTAGCACTTGATTCAGCTTTTCTTAAAAATGATTCAATGATTTTTAAATTTTTTGGTAATTTTTTAATAACTCTGTAAATGAATTTCCTAATTTTATTATACTGTTTATTAGTAGCAATTTTTACTAAATAATTTCTAAAGGCTCCAACATTTGGACTTATAGACATATCATTATCGTTTACAATGACAAGTAACTGTTTTTTAATATTTCCAGCATTATTCATTGCTTCAAATGCTAATCCTCCTGATAGAGCACCGTCTCCAATGATACTAACAACTTTGAAGTTCTCATTTTCTAAATTTCTACTTACTGCTATTCCAAGCGCAGCTGAAATTGAGGTTGATGCATGTCCAGCGCCAAAAACATCATATTTACTTTCAGATCTCTTTAAAAAACCACTCAAACCTTGATACTTTCTAATTGAAGGAAACTGATCAAATCTACCCGTAAGAATTTTGTGAGCATATGCTTGATGTCCAGTATCCCAAATGATTTTGTCTTTTGGAGCATCAAAAACGTAATGAACTGCTGTTGTAACTTCAATCGCGCCCAATGTTGGAGCTAAATGTCCACCTATTTCATTGATTGTTTCCGTTATATGTTTTCTTAGCTCACTGCAAACATCTGCTAATTTTTCCTTAGGAATTTTTTTCAAATCATCTGGTGATTTTATATTGTTTATATATTTCATTTATCTACTTTAAAACAAATTTCATGAACTAAAGTTTCGTTTAATAGTTCAGGATGGCATGTTATTCCTACATGCATCCCTTGCTTGACTCCAATAATTTCATTTTTAAAAGTTGAAAAGACTTCAACTTTGTTACCAATATCTTTTATTTTTGGTGCTCTAATAAAAAGAGCTTTTGAGTCTCTGTTTACATTTGAAAATTTAACAGTTATATCTCCTTCAAATGAGTGTACTTGTCTACCATACGCATTTCTTTCTATACTTACATCTAAAAAACCAAAATTATAAATCTTTTCATCATTCGCTTTTTTTGACATCAATATAATTCCAGCACAGGTACCTAGTATTGGTTTGGAATTTGCAAAACCTCTAATACCATCAATTAATTTTTCATTTTTCTTAAGCAAATTTGTAATTGTTGTTGACTCGCCTCCAGGAAAAATTAGGCCATCCAAGCAATCAAGATCTTTTGATTTTTTAACAAGCCTAAAATCAAGATCTAGTTTTTTGATAATCTCTACATGAGCATCAAAATTTCCTTGAAGCGCAAGGATACCAATCACAATTAGTCGCCTCTATTTGAAAATTTCTCTTCTTCTGGAATATCGGACATTAAAATACCCTTCATAGCATCCTTTAAATCATAAGAAGCACTTAAAACATCTTTTGCATTTTTATAGTGTGTCACAGATTTTACAATTGCATGAGCTCTTTCAGATGGATCTTCACTCTTAAATATTCCTGAGCCGACGAAAACTGTTTCAGCTCCTAATTGCATCATAAGTGATGCATCAGCTGGAGTAGCAATTCCTCCAGCGGCAAAATTAGGGACAGTTAGCTTTTGATTTTTTGCAACCTCCTCAACTAGCTTAAGAGGAACTCTATATTCCTCTGCTTTCAAAGATAGATCTGCACTTTTAAGTTCAATGATTTGAGAAGTTATCATTTTCATATGTCTTACTGCTTCAACGATATTTCCACTTCCCGCCTCGCCTTTAGTTCTAATCAAAGCTGCACCTTCATGAATTCTTCTTAGCGCCTCACCTAAATCTCTTGCACCACAAACAAAAGGTGCTTTAAAAGGATGTTTATCGACGTGCGCATGTTCATCTGCCATTGTTAAAACTTCGCTTTCATCAATAAAATCTACTTCCAGAGCTTCCAAAATTTGGGCTTCTGCAAAATGACCGATTCTACATTTAGCCATCACAGGTATTGATACATTGTCCTGTATTTCTTTAATCATATGAGGATTACTCATTCTAGCAACGCCTCCATCTTTTCTGATATCTGAAGGAATTCTCTCAAGCGCCATAACTGAAACTGCTCCAGCATCTTCAGCTATTTTAGCCTGTTCTACGTTTGTTACATCCATAATTACCCCACCCTTTAACATTTCTGCTAAACCGACTTTAACTTTAAATGATTCTTTACTCATGAACAATTTCCTTTTCTTCTGTATTAGTTATTTTTTTGACTTTTTTAATTACTGATTCGATTATCCAATCTGGAGTTGAAGCTCCCGCGGATATTCCTACTGAATTTACATCAGATGTTAGCCAAGCGGAATCAATTTCTGCAGCACAAGTAACTTGAAAGGTATTTTTATTTCTTTTTTTGCTCAATTCTGCTAACCTTTTGGAATTTGCACTTGTAAATGAACCAATGATAATCATCAAATCCGTCACTTCTGATAGCTCTTTGATTTGCTCCTGATTTCTTTTAGTTGGAAAACAAATTGTATTTACAAATCTTAAATCGAATACTTTTGTCATTAAAACATTTATGATATCTTGAACATTTTCTATCGTTTGGGTCGACTGACTAACGACACCAGCTTTCTTTGTTTTTCTTAATTCCTCCGCTTCTTCAACTGAAGCGATAACGATTGGGTCTGGTATTTGGCTAGCAATACCAACAACCTCATCATGTCCATGATCGCCGATAATAATTATTTTTCTACCTTCTTTATGTAAAGCTTTTACTTCATGATGGATTTCATGTACCAATGGACATGTAGCGTCAATAATATTCATTTTTTGCTTTTTAGCTTTTTGCCAAACATCTTTAGCAGTTCCATGCGCCCTAAAGAGTACAGGTTTATTTTCAGGAATTTGATTTAACTCTTCTACTACTTTTACTCCTTCTTTAGCTAGGTCGTCAACCACACTTTCGTTGTGAACAATATCACCAAGCATATAAACTTCACCATACTTCTCACTCATGTCATAAGCGCTATTAACAGCGTCTCTTACTCCAAAACAATATCCTGCGTCTTTAGCTATTATGATCTTCATTAAATTTATTTATATAGGTTGATATCAAATTTAAAACGGTTTTTTTTACATTAGAAAATTCGCCTTCAACCAGGGCTGCTGCTGCAAATGGATGTCCGCCTCCGCCCATTTTTTTAGCGATTTCATTAACTCTATATTTTCCTTTTGATCTAAAGCTCAGTCTCACTTTTCCTTGAAGATCATAAAGCATTAAAGATACTTCTACTCCTTTAATACCTCTAAAAAAATCAGTAAATCCATCAAAATCTTGATTTGTTCCATTTACTTCTTTAATCATATCCTGATTAAGGGCAAACCAAACTAATTCTCCACCGCAGTCGTAATTTAATTTTTGGATTACGTTTCCAAGTAATTTCATTCTACTTAAAGAAGAGTTTTCATAAATATCTTGGTAAATTTTAGAAATATTTAATCCTTTTTTAATAGCATGAACTGCTATTTCATGGCTAATATCTGTTGTATTACTATGCCTAAAAGATCCAGTATCAGTTAAAACTGCTACATAAACTCCTAACATAACCTCTTCTGAAATTTTTGACTCATCTACTTCATTAAAAAAAGAATAAAGTATTTCCCCAACAGAACATGCATCTGTATTTATAAAATCGTAAGTAAATAAATCGTTATTTGATTTAGAATGATGATCTATGCTTAACGTTTTAATATTATTCTCTTCAATTAGATTTGCTATATCTCCAAGCCTGTAAAAATCTCCAATATCTAAAACTAGACCTAAATCTGCATTCTTTATAAATGTTATAGCTTCATTATCAAGCTCATGAAAGATATTATTCTTATTTAAAAAATTGTATACTTCTGGAACAGGAGAATGATTTACAATTATACAATCTTTTCCAAGTTTATTTAAATAATCATACATAGCATATGCAGAACCCAAGCTATCACCATCAGGATTTATATGAGAAGAAATAAAGATTTTATCATTATTATTAATTATAGATTGAATTTCAGCAAAATTCATAACTACCTCTTCCAAGTAGTTTCGGGAATACTATTTTGCCTGTTATAATATCTTGAGAGGACAAAAAAATAATCTGAAAGTCTATTTAAATACATTATTACTGGATTGTTTGAAAGAGAATCAATATAAAGTTGGACAGTGGATCTTTCTGCTCTTCTTGCAACTGCTCTAGCTACATGTAAATTTGCTGAAAAATTGTTTCCACTTGGAAGTATAAACTCTGTTAAAGGATCAAGATTTTCATTTAATAATTTTATTTGATTTTCTAATTCAGAAATCATTTCAATGTTTACAACAGAATCTTCATTAAGATTCATTGATATATGGCCGCCAATATCAAAAAGATCATTTTGTATCTTCATTAAAAAATTTGATATATCTGAATCCTTAGATAAAGTTACACATACGCCAATAACACTACTGAGTTCATCAACCTCACCAAGTGCATGAATTATGTCATCGGATTTAAGGACTTTTTCGCCTTTAGCAAGATTTGTTTTTCCGCTATCCCCATTTCTGGTAGTAACCTTGGTAATTCTCATTAAAGAATTCCTGAAAGCCATAAGTGAGTAAGTATACTCATTACATAACCAATAAAAATAACTCCCGTCCATCTTAGATGGCTGGAAAAAGTATAAATTCCTTTTGCCTGTCCCATTAAAGCAACACCAGGAGCTGAACCAATTGAAAGAAGACTACCACCAACGCCAGCTGTTAAAGTAATTAAAAGCCATTGGTTTAAATCCATTGTGGTAGTATCGTGCATTTGAATTACTGAAAACATAACCGGAATATTATCAATTAATGCAGATATAATCCCCATTAAAGAATTAGCTGCAGTAAAACCAAGACCATCATATAATGACGTATTTATTAGAGCAAGATACCCAATTTTTGAAAGTCCGGCTACACACATTATAACTCCATAGAAAAATAAAAGTGTATCCCATTCAGCTTGTGCAATCTGTTTAAAAACTCCAAATGGTTGATCAGAACCATCTCTATTGATTTTGCTTTCAGGAGAGAATGATCTTTTAAGATAATAACCAAAAAGTTGCAACAAACTTAATCCAAACATCATTCCAAAAACTGGAGGAAGATTTAGAAAATTCTTGAATGAAATTGCCATCATTATTGTAACTAAGAACAAGATACTAATTACTACTGCACCACGTTTTAATATGACTGGAGGGTTCTCAACATCCTCTGCAGAGCCTTTAATGAAAAAACTCATTATGAAAGATGGTATAATAAAATTTACAAGGGAAGGAAAAAATAGTTGAAAGAATTGAGTAAATTCAACATAACCTGCTTGCCAAACCATTAAAGTAGTTATATCACCAAATGGACTGAATGCCCCTCCGGCGTTAGCTGCTACCACGATATTTACGCAACTTATACTGGTAAAATTTTTATTTCCCTTACCAACTGCTAAAACTACAGCACACATAGTTAGAGCTGTTGTAAGATTATCTGCTATCGGTGATAGAAAGAAAGAGATAAAACCTGTAATCCAAAATAATTTTTTGTATGAAAAATTTTGGTCAAGTAAGATTGATCGCAACTTTTCGAAAACATTCCTTTCGGACATAGAATTTATGTATGTCATAGCAACCAATAAGAATAACATTAATTGATTAAACTCATCAAAAGCATGCATAATTTCTTTTTTTACTGCATATGAGTCTCCTGTCTGAACACCTACCCATGCAATCATAGCCCAAATTAATCCAGCTGCAAAGAGAACGGGTTTCGATTTTCTTAAATGAGTGACTTCTTCCGTCATAACAAATGCATAAGCAATAATAAATAATATTATTGAAATAATACCAACTGGATGATTTAGCAATTCCATAGTCGATAATATAAATAAAAACGATTGAAAAAATTATTAAAATCGTACAGAATTCTTTATATTTTGTTGTGGAAAATTTACTGCCAGTTCTTTTAATTATTGGATTATCAATGATTGCAATGAATCTTGGGTTAATTTTAAAAAATAAACCTTTAAAAAAAGCATGTGGAGACTCTCCAGATGGTTGTGAAATATGTGGTGGCGAACCTGAAAAATGTGAAAGTAAAATCTAATTTTTAAGAAAATTACTTGAAAATTCTTTGCTAAAACTTCCATCATCTTTTACTCTTATGACTAATGACTCAGCGTGACTAATATTTTCAATAATATCATTTATAGATTTTGAATCCATTACATATAGCATTGTTGATAAAGCATCGGCATCCATACAAGATTTACTTGAAATTACTGATACTGATCCAACATTAGATAAAATAGGATAACCAGTATTAGTACTAATTCCATGATGATAAAATTTATCTTCTTCGAAGTAATAATTTCTGTAGTTTCCTGAAGTAGCAATAGATGAATTATTTAGTGAAACAATTAATTCTATATCATTATTAATATTATTTATTTCTGGAGTATTTATTCCAATTTTCCAGTCTTTAATTGTTGATTTGGTTCTTATTTCTCCTCCAATTTCAATAAATAATTCTTCATAGTAACTAAATTCATCAAATAATTTATCAACAGCATAACCTTTTGCTATTGAGCTTAGGTCAATTTGAACCCTTGGATCTTTCTTTCTTATTTTTTGGTTATCGATTTCAATTAAATTTTGTCCAATAAATGATTTCACACTGTCTACTTTTGCTTTTGAGGGTTTATTATTAAAAGCTTGCGGACCAAAACCCCAAAGATTAACTAAAGGCATAATTGTAATATCGTACTTTCCGTTTGATAACTCATAATACTCCTGAGATTTTGTTAAAACTATTTCAAAATCTTTAGAAATTTTAAACCATTTAGTACTTTCGAAATTATTAAAAATTGAAATTTCACTTTCTTCAATGTATGTAGACATTTGGAGATTTATATCTTTTAATATCTTTTCAATTGCTCTATAATTTTTTTCAACCTCATTTGGATTATTAGTTTTGGGAAGAAATTTAATATTATAGGTTGTACCCATAGTCTTTCCATTTATAGATACAATCTCCTTAATATTATTTTTGGTAGTAGAATTACAACTTAGAATTATAAAAAATATGAGTAAGGATAGTTTTCTAGCCGAAATCATCATAAGCGATCATATCTTCTTCAACGCCTAGGTCCCATAACATTTTTTGAACAGCACTTATCATCATTGGTGGACCGCATAAATAATACTCACACTCTGTAGGATCTTCATGATTTTCTAAATGCATATCATTTGCGACCTGATGTATAAAGCCTGTTGGACCTTCCCAATTATCCTCTGGAAGTGGATCAGATAATGCTACGTGATAAGTAAAGTTATCAAATTCCTTTTCTAAAGCTAAGAACTCATCATGGTAAAACATTTCTTTTTCAGATCTGGCTCCATACCAGAATGAAATTTTTCTCTTTGACTTCTCTGTTTTTAACAAATGAAAAATATGCGATCTTAAAGGGGCCATTCCTGCACCTCCACCAATGTAGACCATTTCTCTATCAGTATCTTTAATAAAGAATTCTCCATAAGGGCCAGATACTGTCACTTTGTCTCCTTCTTTAAGATCAAAAACATATGAAGAAGCAATTCCAGGAGGTACTGAAGGATTATCAGGTGGCGGACTCGCTATTCTAATATTAAGCATTATCATGTTACCTTCTGCCGGATGGTTTGCCATTGAATAGGCTCTAAAAACAGGTTCGTTATTTTCAGCAGTAAATTGCCAAACATCAAACTTATCCCAATCACTAGTATACAAATCCTGAATTTCAAAATTTTTGTATTCTAAGTCTTTGTAAACAGGTACATCAATCTGAATATAACCTCCAGATTCAAAATTAATTGGGTCATCTTCAGGTAATTCAAGTATAAGCTCCTTGATAAAAGTTGCAACGTTGTCATTTGATTTAACTACTGCATCCCACTTCCTAATACTAAAGATTTCATCGGGAACTTTTATTTTCATGTCATTTCTAATTTTGACCTGACATCCGAGTCTCCAATTATCTTTTTGATCGGATCTGGATATATAAGCTTCCTCTGTCGGAAGAATATCTCCTCCACCCTCAACAACTTGACATTTACACTGAGCACAAGTTCCTTGACCTCCACAAGCTGAAGGCAGATAAACATTCTGGTCAGCTAAGGCTGATAATACTGTTCCGCCAGTTTGTACAGCAATAGATTTATCAGCATCGTTATTAATTAGAAGAGTAACCTCTCCTTGAGGTAATAAGATATCACCCAAAACGTTTAAAATAATTACTAATAATAGTATCACTGATGAAAAAACAACTATACCTAATAATATATCACTCATTATAAATCAATCCCCGAAAATGCCATAAAAGCCATTGATAATAATCCTGTTAATAACATTGCCATGCCTACACCTCTAAGTCTTGGAGGAATATTTGAATATCTAATCCTATATCTAATTGAAGCCAAGGCTACTATTGCTAAGAAAAATCCTACTCCAGAACCAAAACCGTATACTACAGTCTCAGAAATTGTATATTCTCTTTCTACCATAAATAATGAACCTCCCAAGATAGAACAATTTACAGCAATCAAAGGAAGGAAAATTCCAAGACTATTGTAAAGAGACTGAGAAAATCTCTCCATAAATATTTCTACAAGTTGTACCATAGCAGCAATAACAGAAATGAAAACAATTAATTTTAAAAACCCTAAATCTGTATTTTTAAAATCTTCGCTGATCCAAACTAGGGCACCCTTATCTAAGAGAAATTCCCATAAAAACCAATTAATTGGTGCTGTAATTGTCAGAACTACTATAACTGCCATACCAATTCCAACTGAAGCGTTGATACTTTTAGATATAGCTAAGAAAGAGCAAAGACCTAAAAAATAAGCCAACACAATATTTTCAATGAAAACAGCCTTAGTAAAAATACTTAGGTAATGTTCTAAACCATTCATCTATGCATCCTCCTCAACACCAGCCATCTCTCTCTGAAACCATATTACTAGACCTAAAATAATAAATGCTCCTGGAGATAAAACCAACAAACCAATATTTTCGTAGCCAGCAGCATACCATGATTCTGGAATACTCCAAATAACATATCCTGCTCCTCCATCCGGAAGGGTGATAGTTCCGGCACCAAATAATTCTCTAAAAAACGAAACAATAATTATAATTAATCCGTAGCCTATACTGTTTCCAACACCGTCCAAAAATGCTTTTGAAGGTCCATTTTTAAGAGCGAAAGCTTCTGCTCTACCCATAATAATACAATTGGTAATTATTAAACCAACAAAAACTGAAAGTTGTTTACTCATGTCATATAAATATGCTTTCAATAACTCATCTACAACTGAAACTAATGATGCAATTACAGACAACATTATAACAATTCTAACTCTGGCAGGAATATAATTTCTAATTAATGATAATATTACATTTGATGAACATAGAACAAATAGTACTGCGAGAGTCAT